>WSSedL1CaDRAFT_10000045_pt1 | contig 69225 bp, 58 predicted proteins | sample WetSurSL1Cattail_FD_9464 | JGI IMG/M metagenome (IMG submission 9464)
TGCGGCCACGGCGTGGGGTTCGTTGACGGAAGCAGAATGTGCCTGTCGTTCGGCCGCTTGACTGCGGCGTTCGCTGGCGCCCTGATTTCCCGGGGCGTACCCCACGAAAGCGGACTGAATTTTTTATCAGCCCGCTTTCGCCGTTTTATAAAGCCCTCTTCGCTCTTCGCCTTATCTAATCCCCCACCGCCACGCCTTCGCGCCGGGGATCAGCGGCGCCGATGTACCCGCCAGGGACGCGTTCGATGACATGCAGGCCGCTGCTTTCGTTCTGCAAGGTTCGCACCTCGTAGCCCTTGGCCGTCAGGCGCGGCACCAGTGCGGTCAGCGCCGGGTTTTGTTCCAGCACCAAAGGGCCGTTCATGTTGAGGACATGCGGCAGCGCCACGGCGCGGGCCGGATCAAGCCCGCCGTCCAGCATCGCCACCAGCGTACCGGCGACGTAATCGATGATCGCCGGGCCGCCGGGCGAACCGACCGCGATCAGGAACTTGCCGTCTTTACCGAACACGATGGTCGGCGCCATCGAGCTGAGCGGACGTTTGCCTGGCGCCGGCGCATTGGCGACCATCTTGCCGTCCTTGACCGCCACGAAGGAGAAATCGGTCAGTTGATTGTTGAGGATGAAACCTTTGGCCATCATCTCGGAGCCAAGCAGGAATTCCACCGTCGTCGTCATCGAAACCACGCGCCCCGCGTCATCGACGATCGACATATGGCTGGTGCCTTCGCGTTCCTTGGTATCGGGCGGGGCGAAATCGGCGCGGGTGTGCGGCGGCGTGCCGGGGCTGGCCTCGCCCATGTCGCTGGTGGCATTGATCAGGCGCGAGCGGTCTTTCAGATAAGTAGGGTCCAGCAGCCCTTTCACTGGCACCGCCACGAACGCCGGATCGCCGACGTAGCGACCCCGGTCGGCGAAGGCGAGGCGGCTGGCCTGAGCAAACAGATGCACGCCGTCCAGCGTGTTGGGTGCGAGCTGCGGCGAGGAGAAGCGTTCCACCAGTTTCAGAATTTGCAGCACCGCGATCCCGCCCGAACTCGGCGGTGCCATCGAGCAGAGTTTGTAGACGCGATAAATCGTACACACCGGCGCCCGTTCCACCGCGCGATAGCGGGCGAGGTCTTTCAGGGTCATGCCGCCGGGCTGGATCGAGCCGTTATGAACTTTGTCGACGATCGCTTGCGCGATCGCGCCGGTGTAAAAAGCGCGCGCCCCGCCCTTGGCAATGGCCCGGAAGGTGGCGGCGAGGTCCGGGTTCTTCAGCCTGTCGCCTGCCTTGACCAGGGTGCCGTCGGGCCTCGCGAAATAGCGTTTGATGTCGGGCATCGCCGCGATGTCGGGGTTGGCGGCCAAAAGCCGCGCCAGCTTCTTGGTCACCGGGAAACCGTTTTCGGCAAGTTGGATTGCCGGTTCGAACAGCTTGGCCCACGCCAGCTTGCCGTATTTTTTGTGCGCCAATTCCAGCATCGCCACCGCGCCCGGAACGCCGACTGAGAGCCCGCCGGGGATGGCATCGCGATGCGGCCGCGGATTGCCCGCCGCGTCGAGGAACATGCCCGGCGTCGCCGAGGTGGGCGCCGTCTCGCGGCCGTCGAAGCTTGTCACCTTGCCCGTCTTGGGATCGAACACCAGCATGAAGGCGCCGCCGCCGATACCCGAGGATTCCGGTTCGACCAGGGTCAGCACCATCTGGGCGGCGATAGCGGCATCCACAGCCGATCCACCCTGGCGCAGCATCTCGAGCCCCGCCTCAGCCGCGTAAGGGTTGGCGGCGGCGATCATGTGGTGCTTGGCAGGGGCCGCCCCGGCGGGGAGCAGCGTGAAGGCAAACAGGAGCGCAAGAAGCCGTTTCATTCCGTCTCTTTCCGGCAGGGCGGTGGAAGGCTAGCTTGCCCGCCATGATACGCAAGGGCGAACGCAATCTGATCACTGACGTGCCGGGCCTAAAAGTCGGCAATGCCGAGGATTTTGCCATCCGCACCGGCGTGACGGTGGTTGTGGCCGATACGCCGTCGCCCGCGGCGGTGGACGTGCGCGGCGGGGCGCCCGGCACTTGCGATACCGAGGCGCTCGATCCGGTGTCGCTGGTCGATGGCGTCGATGCCCTGGTGCTGGCGGGCGGCTCGGCCTTCGGGCTCGATGCCGTCAGCGGCGTCCGGGCGCAGCTGCAGCGCCTGGGGCGGGGCTACCAGATCGCGCCCGGTCTGCCGCGTGTGCCGATCGTCTCCGGCGCCATCCTGTTCGACCTCGCCAGTGGCGGCGATAAGGATTGGGGCGAGGAGGCCCCCTACCGCAGGCTTGGCCAAGCGGCGGCCGCGGCGGCGGGGTTCGACTTCAAGCTTGGCAATGCCGGGGCGGGGCTTGGTGCCATTGCCGGGGCCTACAAAGGCGGTCTCGGCAGCGCTTCGGTGGTGCGCGCGGACGGGATCACGGTCGGCGCCCTGGTGGCGGTCAACGCGGTGGGTTCGCCGGTGATCCCGGGCAGCGATGCGTTCTGGGCCTGGGCCTTTGAGCAGGACGGCGAATTCGGCGGCCGCCGCCCCAAGCCTGAAGTCCACATCAGCAGCGCCTTGCCCGCCGACCTGAAAGGCACGGCCAAACCGGGCACCAACACCACCATCGCCGTGGTCGCGACCGACGCCGATCTCACCCGTATCGAGCTGGAGCGACTCGCCATCATGGCTGCTGACGGCTTTGCGCGGGCGCTGCGCCCCGTCCATACCCCGTTTGACGGCGATCTCGTCTATGCCATGTCGACCGGGCACCGCCCAATTACCGCACCGCGACCGCTGGCGGTGCTGGAGCTGGGATCGCTCGCCGCCGACACCCTGGCGCGCGCCATCGCCCGCGGCGTCTACGAGGCCGAAACGCTGGGTGGGTATCGCAGCTACCGCAGTACCTTCCTCACATAGCAAAACGGCGGCCAGGAGATCCTGCCCGCCGCCGCTTTAAGCTCTGTTCGCTGCCTTAGCGCACGAACACCCGGACTTCGTTGCTGCTGATGCTGGGGTCGGTCTGCGAGGCTACCGCCAGCCGCGAGGCCGGCACGCCCATATCGGTCATCGAGCGCAACACCTCTTGGGCATGGTGACGAGCCGCCGTCTGGGCCAACTGGACCGCCGTGACGGTGCCCCTGGTCGGCGACACGGCAACGATCGAGAATGCGGCGCCCGGACGGGTCTGCAACGCCTGAGTCAAGGCCGCGTAAAGGATCTGCTGATAATCGGTATTCGCCTTGTCGAAGCGAATGGTCACCAGCGGTGCCGAACCGCCGGCATAGCTGCTGTGGCTACCCGCCCGGCCGGTCGCGAACATCGGGGCGGTGAGGTCGGCGCCATAAAGTTCGCCGTTTTTGATCGCGGCAGCCAGCGTCGTCAGGTTGGCGCGCTCATTGGCGACATAGGCCGTCTGGCGCTGGATGTCGGCCGAGACCTGGGTCATCAGGCGGTCGATCAGCACGACGGTCTGATTCGTTTCGTCTTGCAGCACCGACAGCTGGCGATGGTCTTCATCAACCGCACCGGCGACATTGAACGTGATCGCAATCCGGTCAAGCGCCGAATGCGCCGTGTTGGCGTCGGTGGCGACCGCACTGCCGAGCGAATTGAGGCTGTTGATGTTGGTCGAGAGCTGGTCGAGGGCGGTCTGGGCGCGGTTCCATTCGGCGACCAGTTCCGGGTTGCCGCGGGTTGTGCCCATCTGCAGTCGGCTGGTGATGCGGGCGCGGGCTTCGTAATAGGTATTGGCAGCCCCGGCGCCCGAACTCCGCAGTTCGTTGTAGCGCTGGGCGTTGGTCTGCAGCGAGCCCTGAATGCCCGAAACCTGCGACCTGAGGCCGGAGACAGTCTTGCCGACCGCGGTTCCCGTGTCGGAGCCTGGCTCGACAGTCACCGGCGTGATCGCCGCCATCGGGCCGACGCCGCTCGGTGAACTCACAACGGGGGCGTTGGTTTGCGTCGGAGCGGCATAGGGCACGGGCGTGCCGGAGGCCACCGGAGCGGTCGAATCCGGCTCGGGACCCGAATCACCGAAAAGCATCGAATCGACGTCCGAACAGCCCGCAAGACCGATGGATGCAATCAGCGCCACAGCCCCCAATATGCGCGACGAAGCACTTGAAATCGCAGCCCGCCCGGCCAATTTCATTGTCATTCCAGCTCTCCAAGTCCGCCCAGGCACCGGCCTAGCAGAACATCCAGCCCGCCTGCGCTGTTGGGGCGCAAGGTCCTGAGAAGTCTTATCCACCGGCAAGCGCGAGGACAAGGGTGCAAACTGCGGCTTTCTGGGGGGATTTCTAGTAGTTAGTTGGTAACCAGGCGACAATTGGCGACGAATCGTCATGGCCGTGCGGATCACTTGCGTTTGCCGTCGCTGATGAATAGGTTGCCCGCCCTAAACGCGGCACCGGTAGCTCAGCTGGATAGAGCACCAGACTACGAATCTGGGGGTCGTGGGTTCAAATCCTGCCCGGTGCACCATTCCTTCCTGCTTCAAACTCGACGTACGAGCGCACGGCCGAATACCGGCCGTGTACGGGGCTATTCGCGAGGTTCGGCTCGGCGAAGAGGGAGAGACCGGTGTGCGTGTTTGGGCCGCGCCAAGCTTAATTTTTGCTCAGGCGCGCCGTATTGGCGCCCATGAGAGCCGTTGATTGACCGCGAAGACGATTTCCGAAGATGCGGGGGCTGGATTTGCCGTCCCGTGGTCGGATCATACTCGACTATGCACGACAGCTCGTTCGCCGCGGCGTCGAGGTGCGGTGGCCATACCAAAGGCTTGGAATCAATATGTTCCGCCGTAGGCCCCAAGCGAGATCACCGACATGAGTGAATTTCGTCGGAATATGATTTTCCCAAAACAACCATCCTTGGCGACATCCTCACAAATTCCGCCAAGCCATTTTTAATTCACGCTGATTTCGTTTGCGTCGTTAATTGCAAATCTTTCGGCAGGCGCACAATGGCGTAGCCGAAGCAGACCAAGGCCGGCACCAGGGCAAGCATCGTCAGCGCCATGCCGTATTTCAACGACGCGGCCGTTCCATAAAGCGGTGCCAATGCGTTCGACAACGCCCCCACGGCCGAAGGCCCCCCGCCCGTGCCAATCATGTTTAGAGCAAACAACAAGGTCGCCGCGCCGACCGCTTTGAGCCTTGGCGGCAGCATGAATTGTGCAAATGCAAACATCGGGGCCGTATAGGTGGACATGACGAGAACGGTCACGGTCAACCATCCGTACATCCAGAGGTTCCCCGCTCTCTCTGCGGTGAAAAGAAACAAATACTCAAACGGGATAACGAGAACGGCGGAAATCACGACCACCCATAAGTACCAACGAGGATCGCGCGCGGCAAAGCGGTCCGTGACAAATCCGGCGATCAGGGTTCCCGCCATGCCCGCTATGCCCTCGATGCCGCCGAAAATAGAACCAATTTCGCCAGCTCCGGCCCCGCGCACGCGCATCAGCCAGACCGGGGTCCACATTTCCAGCCCGCTGCTACTGAATGACAACAGAGCCAAGCCCAAAGCCGCCGCCAGGAAGGCGCGGCGGCGCCGAAACTCTACCAGGGTTTCGCTTAGGCTATAGCTGCGATTGGAAGCTCCGTGACCGTCATAAACGCCGCGCTTGGGTTCCGGCAGCAGAAAACGGATAGCGAGCGCGAGGGCAATGCCCGGCGCCCCAAGCACGATGAAGGCAGCCCGCCACCCGTAGCGGTCGCTGATCATGCCTCCCAACGCCAGTCCCAACCAGATGCCCAGTGAAATACCGAGGACATAAATGGAGAAGGCTACGCTCCGCCGTTGTGGGGGGAAGTAGTCCGATATTAGGGAGTGAGACGCCGGACTGCATCCAGATTGGCCAACCGCCACCGAAGCGCGCATGAAAACGAGACCGAAGAAGGTCGACACAAAACCGGTCGCCACGGTCATCACACTCCACATCCCAGTTGCCAAGGCGAGGATATTCCGTCGCGATCCGTTATCGGCCCAGCGCCCAATCGGAAAAGCTGCCAGGGAGTAAACCACCGCAAAGGCAAAGCCGGTTAGCAGCCCCATCTGCGCGTCCGAAAGACCCAAGTCCGTTTCGATCGGCTGGACCAATATGATAAGCAGGTAGCGGTCAATCCAGCTGGAGGTATAGGCCGCCAATAGGAGAGCCAGGACGAACCAGGACATGACCGGGACGTGTCCAGGCTGCACGGGTTGCGATTTCACGTGGGACAAGGACTTCGTCATAGTATCCGTCCCCGCGCAACAGCCGAATGCCACCGCTGCCTTTTCTGATCCGGGCGCAAACCGATGTTCGATCCGAACGTGCGGTGGCTGCCATCAAACTCGCTCAAATACGCTCCGTTGTTTGTCCATACAGAAAGGCCGCCAATCCGGCCGGGGGGAAACTTCGCGAAAGAAGAAGCGCTTCCGTGCCAAAACACCGGAAGCGCTCTAGCGTGTCCGATCAATATCGAACGGAGGCGGAAATACCGATGGTACGCGGCTGCAAGGTGTACCCCTCCGGCACATAGTTGTCGGAAGGACGCTGGATGATCTTGTAGACGTTGAGCAGGTTCTGGCCGTACAGCGCAATCTCCCATCTATCGATGGTGGTTCCCACGCGGGCGCTGAGCAGATTATAGGGTGGCCGCTTGTAGTCGGTATTGCTCTTCACGAACGTGCCATGGCTCTCGCCGGTAAGTTGCCAGCTGAGGCGCACGAAGCCTTCCATGTCGTTGTAGACTTTGCGCCGGTATTCGCTCCAGAGATTGAGCGACCAACGCGGTGCGCCAGGAACCTGATCGCCCTTGGCAATACCGAGCCCCGCCACGTTTTCGGTGAAGGTGGCATGAGTATAGTTGCCCGAAACGCCAGCCGACAACTCGTCGGTAAGCTGTGCTGCCGCCTCGAGTTCCAGACCGTAGCTTCGCGCGCTGCCAACATTGCCAATGAAATCGAAGCCGCAGGTGCTGAGCGGAACGTCGAGCTGTATCTGCTTCCACTCAATATCGTAAAGGGAGGTATTGAGCGACAGCCGCCCGTCCAGGAACGTGCCTTTGCTGCCGACCTCGTAGTTCCACAAACTATCAGGACCATACGTCTTGGGAGCACTGGTCAGGCCATACGTCGCCAGGTCCTTGGCGCAATAGGCCGCCGGCACGTTGTTGTTGTTGCCGCCCAACCGGTAACCCTTGCCGGCCGTTGCATAAACAGTGAAGTTGGATTCGACATTGTAGGTGACCGAGAACTTCGGCGTCAGCGCATGATAATTGGCCACCTTTAATGTCGGCACGCCGCCGCCCGAGAAGAAGCCGCTCGAAGTGCCGAGGCTGGTGGTGCGAGCATAGAGGTAGCGCAGACCTCCCGTAATCTTCAGATCCGGCGTGACATTGTACGAGACCTCGCCGAAGCCGGCGTATTCGTAGTCCTTGGTATGGCTGTCGAACTTGAAGAAGAGATCGTTCGGGATCGCCTCGCCGAGAAGCTGCGCCGCCGTCAAGCCGTAGATGCTGTTCACGGCGGAGTTGAAGCCGGTGATGTACTGCGAGGATTTGCCGAACGAATTCGATTCCGAATAGTAGAGCCCGAAGATCCAGGTGAACGGATTGCTACCGTTCGGATCGTAGGGCGCCGAAACCAAGCGGACCTCCTCGGTGAATTCCCGGGCGGTAATGGCGCTGTAGACCGGGCCAGGTAATTTGCCAAGCTGGCTGCCGTCCAAATTGCCATCAAGGCCTGTCGTTCCCAGGCTGTCGACATAATCCCCGATATAGACGCTGTTGAAATAGGTGCCGTCCGTGGTGCGCGGGAAGTGGCGATAGGCCAAGCTCGTGACCGACACCAGATCGGCCCAATCGAAGTGATATTCGCCCTTCAGGCTGGGCACGGCGAGTGTGTCGACGCCGTTCTCGGTCACCAGCTTGTCGGTGGTGTATTTGCGGCCGGTCAAATTGACGAGGCCGGTGTCGCCGATCCCGGTGCGTTGATAGAGAATCGATGGCGTGATCGTCAGCCGCTCCAGCGGTTTCCAGGCCAGCGATGCCTTGACCACCTTAGTTTCATTATCGTTGATGCCGCTGTTGTCGATATTTCCAGCACTATCGGCGTGATCGACAAAGCCGCTGTCATGAGAGAAGGAAACGCCCACTCTGAGACCGAGTTCGCCACCCACCAACGGCAGGTTGACCACGCCTTTGACCCTGTAATTGGCGCCGCCGTGTTCGGTCCCAGAGACGTCGCTGGATGCGCTATACTCGTATTGATCCAGATTGACGGAATTGCTGACGAAGCGAATGGTGCCGCCCATGGCGCTGGCGCCGTAAAGGGTGCCTTGCGGCCCGCGCAACACCTCCACCTGCTTGATGTCGAACAGCTGCGGTTCCGACTGGCCAGAATAGAAAGCGTTGTTGCGCAAGGTGATCGGCGTGTCGTCGAGATAGATCGCGACGGTCGACGTTCCGATGTCGGAACTGATGCCGCGGATCTCGATATTGCTGAGTCCCGGCGCGCCCAAACTCGTGAAGGACAGGTTCGGGATCGACTTCGCCAAATCGGCGTAGTTCTCGATATGCTGCGCGTCGAGATGGGCACCATCAAGGACGGACAGGCTTTGCGGCACCTCCTGCATCGTCTCGGCCCGCTTCTGTCCGGTCACCACCACTTGCTCCATTCCGGCAGCGCTCTCGACAGACGTTTCCGCCGATGCCGGCACGACAACTACGGCACAGCATAATAACAATGACCTCCTCAACATACGCACGGCCGACATTAAAGTCTCCTTCCAACCGAACAACTTGAACCCGATGCTCGTTGCACACACTAACGACCGAACTGGCGGAGAAGGATCGCTGCGTTTGAAAGCAAACTTGCATGCCCGGGGAAGTGTGGACAGGCTCGCTGTGTGCAAAGAGTTCAAGCGGAACAAATATCGAGCAGGAATTGCCTGAACGACTGCAGAATGTGCAGCGATTGCCCAGCACTTCATCTTCACCACGTTTTCGCTCTGCCAAATATTTTGGACACGGCGTGCGTGAGGGTCGATGCCAATCCGTGCCGGCATCATGACTGCCATGGAATGCGTGGGGGAGGTGCGCCGTCGGCCGAGCCGATGTTTGGCGCAGAGATCGCAGTCGGCTAGACTATGAATCCGACAGCGCAAAAAGCAAAAGCCGGCTCGCGACGCAGAGTTATGCAACGTGCTGTTGCGATGACCCTAACATCGCGTGCCGGTGATAAGCTGCCTGCGGACAGTGCGACGCCGCAGGCAAGAACCGTTTAAGCCGCCCTGGAGACCTTGAGAGCCTTGAAGGCGGCAAGAATTTCGTCGCTTGTGCGGCGGGCGCCGGCCTGCAGATACTCCATGGCCCGCAACGAGGCGTCATGAGCGTCCTGGCTTGACCCGCCAACGCAATCTTCCACCACACGGCAGTAATAGTCGCCCTGGTGGCCGTCCACGAAGGTGTAGTGCACGCACACGTCGGTCAATCCGCCGGTCAAAATCAACGTCTGGACCTTGAGGCCCTTGAGCAAAATTTCGAAATCGGTGCCGTAGAAGGCAGAGTAACGACGTTTTGGTACAAGATAATCGCCCGGCCGAAAATCCACTTGATCAGCCGAAATTGCCGTCGACGGCAGCCCCTCAAGGCAATGCACATCCTCGTCGCCATCAAGTTCGCGGCCGAAGTCCACACCGTCGGCACGATGCACTTCCTGGATGAAAACCACCGGCACGTCCGCTTCACGCGCTGCCAAGACAAGCTCCTTGGCGCGCGCCATACGCTTCATGCGTTCTTCCCGGTTGCCGACATGAGGCACGCCCCCTTCGACGCCGGGCACATAGGCCCCGCCACCCTGGAAATCCACCATGACAAGCGCAGGCCTGCCGACAATCATTGGTTGCTTCGCAAGCTTCTCTTTCATCTTCATCTTACGGACGCCATTCCTTCGTTTAGCGGCTCATCGTGACACTCGGCGAGACAGATCGTCCGCCAACCGCCGACAGATCGATTTGGTACGTGCTTTGCATCGCTCCAGGAGAAGCAATGCTCGCTCGCCAGTCCGGCGCCAAGATTGGCCGGAAAAAGCGGCGGCGAGAATGGCAAGTTGCACAAGGATGATTGTCGAGGTTCGAAACTATGAGACTTAAGACATTCACCGGAAAAATCAGCGACGGTGACATTCGCCTGTTGCGCATCTTCTGTATTGTCGTGCGATGCGGGGGCTTTGCTGCGGCCGAATCCGAATTGCAGCTCGGGCTTCCATCCATCAGCCGCTACGTCAAAGACCTTGAAACCCGGCTAGGTGTCCGCCTGTGTCGGCGCGGCCGTACAGGTTTTTCCCTCACTGACGAAGGACGTCACGTCTACGCCTCAAGCATGCACCTGATTTCCGACATCGAGCAATTCGAAGCCAGCATCCGAGGCATCCACACCGAATTGCGCGGCACGCTGGAGATCGGCATCATCGATGCGGTTCTGAATGACCCCAACCTGAATTTTCCCGATGCTCTTGCCGAATTCCGGCGGCAATACGCCTCGGTCGATTTCCATATAACGACGGCCACATCGAACATTATCGAACAGGCCGTACTCGATGGAACGCTGCATGTCGGCATGGTTATCGGCCGGCGACACATCAACCAACTCGATCACCGGCTGCTTTATCGCGAGCATAGCAATCTCTACTGCGCGCCGAGCCACCCGCTTTACGACAAGACCAACGTCACCATCGAGGACGTTACCAAATGCGACAAGGCAGGCTATTCCTTCCTGACGGAAAGTGACCGTTTCCACACGAGCGATCTGCTGCAGCGAGCTTCGGTTGATTCCATGGAGGCCGTGGCGATTATGATCTGTTCTGGCCACTTCGTCGGTTCGCTGCCGGATCATTACGTCAAGACGCACTGGCGGCTTCGCGAGTTCAAGCCGTTGCTGCCGGAGGTCTACGCTTACACTACCGATATCGAACTCATCACGCGGCGGGACACATCTTCGCGCCGCACTTTGGCGCTGCTTGAGATAATCGATATCCTGCGGGTCGCGTCGCTGCCGCGCCGTCTTGACGGCGTGAGTGCCGGTATTTCGGGCTGATCTGCCCGAAAAAATCGCATTGAGGAATGCTGGCGCTCTAACGGCAGATGCAAGATACCTGGGCATCGGTGCCGATTAACAAGGCACCGCTCCGAGACCTTGAGAATGCACCGCCGCCAGATATCGTGATCGTGAGACGTACGTTCTACTCTTCCGGCGTTTGTGTCGGTCCCGGTGGCACGAGCGTCGAGCACATATTGCTCACCGGCTGGTCGTGCATGACAGCCGCGACAAAGGCTGGAGAATCCGCTCGCGAGCGCGGAACAGCGCTGCCATGCGTGGCATGGGTATAATAATGCCATTGCACGGCGGTGCCGGCAGCACACATGGCCGAAACGAAGTTGTACTGCTTCGAGGTCTGCGCCATGACATCGGCCAAACCAGTACCGACGAAGACCGGCGTTTTGACGTGAACGCTGGGGAACTTACCCGTCTTGGCGGCGATGACTTCAAGGTCGTCGATCGGGCGCTTGTAGAAGTCCGCCATGGTGATCTTCATGGCCTCGGCGTCCTTTACCAGATCACGGAAGCAGCGATGCTGCGCCTTCTGCAAGAGTGGCCAGCCCGCCTGCGAAACATAGTCTTCCGGCTTAATCTTCGCCGGATCGGTCGAGCGCACCGTGCCGAGGAAGAACAGCGCCTCAAAGGCGGTATTGCCGTAGTCTTTCGGAGCAGCGTAGAGCGGCGGCTCCTTTAGTTGCGGCGCGTTGCCGATAGCGGCGGTCTCGGCCACGATGCCCGTCGCGACCGTACCCTTGATCTTCAGTTCCGGCGCGTAGTCCGGCGCGATCAGCGCAGCCCCGATGGCGGCGCCAGAGCCTTGTGATTGGCCCATGGTGAGGACGGCGCGGCTGAGGTCCGAATACTTGCCCTGCACCGCCCGGATGCTATCGAGTACCGACATGCCTTCCGGCCGGTATTGCAGATAAGGATGCGGCCCCGGCGTACCCAGACCCTGGTAATCGGTGGCAACGATGGCATAGCCGTCCGCCAGCCAAGCATCGAGATATTTGCGATCACGCTCGGACCGCGGCGTGGCGGATGGTGCACAAACATCGGCATATCCCGTCGTGCCATGGGCCCATGCGATCAGCGGCCAACCGCCCTTTGGCGGTTTGCCCTTGGGGATATAGAGAGCCCCTGAGACCGTGATGGGTTTGGCGTCCGGCCACCCGGTCGAGCTATAGAGAATGCGGAGCGCCTTGCCGGCAGACGGCAGCGACATCTCGCGCGGCAAAGATTCGGTCCGCAACAAAACACCGGGCTTCTTCGGGATGGGCCCCGTCCAAGTATAAAAGGACGAAACGCCGCCATCGCCAGACCACGTCGCGTTCAACGATCCAGCGCCCGCCGGATCAATGCTGATCAAAGCGGCGACCGACAAAGCCAAAACCCAGCGCAATTGAGGGTGGTGTGGGCACAAAGTTTCCGATGCTCTTGTCGACACGTATTCGTTCTCCCCTCTATTTCGCCCGATAACCGGCTAAGGCAGCTTGGCAAACAGTCACCTGCGGAAAAATGTCTCTTTGGGTAAGTTTGCTTGCAGTAGCGTGCATATCAGCGACCGACATCAGGCGTTCTTTTCGGTCAAGAAGGCTCGCCAGCCGCCAAAGGACGTGATGTTGCGCGCGCCTTCCAAGGCAAAAGGTTCGCAGAGAAAACCGCAAACCTGCCGCCCGTCTTCGAGCATGATCTTGCCGATGCCAAGCGGTGCGGGAATCTTGGCCACAAAGGTGCCGAAAGCTTCGGGGGTCAGACGCCAGATTTCTCCTGCAATGGCACCCGCATCCTCTGCGGACATGCGAACAAGACCGGGTTTGGCCGGAGTCGTATTGGCCAAGGCATAAAGCTTGTAGTCCGGCGCGGTGCGGACGGTGACCACAAAGCGTGCCCGCAGGTCGGTCAACTCGCGATTGAGCGGCATGCCGGTCATATGGGCACCGACAACGAAGAGGTCGACCCCGGCGCCTGCGGGAGCGGCAATATTTGTCTCGGGCACCGGTGTGCGGGAACGCCCGCTGCCGCAGTCGGACGCGCCATGAAAATGTTGGGCCAAAAGAGTCAGTTGCGGCTCAACGAAAGCGGGCGCCAATAACGTAATGCCGAATGGCAAACCGTTTTTCCGGAATCCGGCCGGCACCGCGATGCCACAGGCATCGAGCAGATTGACCCAATTGGTGAAACGACCAAGATCGTTGTTGCGACGGATCGGATCGGACGCGATTTCGTCTACGGTGTAATGGACCGCCGCCGTTGGCAGCAGCATTACGTCCATTTTCTCCCATTCTACATCAGCGCGGCGGCGGCAGTCCGCCAAGCGGTATTGCCCTTTGAAGGCGTCGGCCGCTGTCAGTGACGCACCTTTGGCAATGATCTCGTGCACCGAGGGATCCATTTCCGCAGCATGACTGACGAGAAACTCGGTGATCGCGACCGTCCGCTCGGCCACCCAGGCGCCCTCATAAAGCAAAGCGGCGGCTTGGCGAAACGGGGTGTAGTCAAACGACACACTTGTCCCTCCTAGAGCTTGCAACCGGGCGATCGCTGCCGCGTAAAGGACCGCCGCCTCTCCATCACCAAAAAAATCCTGGTCGGCAGACGACAAGACCCCGAAGCGAAAGTGTTCCGGCAACGGCGCAACGGCAGGCATCGGCCGGGCAAACGGATCGGCCGGATCAAACACACCGGCGACATCTGCGACCGCTGCCGCATCAACTGCGGTGTTGGCGAAAATCGAAACGCAATCGAGGCTGCGGCAAGCCGGAACCACACCGCGCGCCGAAAGATGGCCGCGCGTCGGCTTCAACCCGACGATGTTGTTGAAGGCTGCCGGCACCCGTCCCGATCCGGCCGTGTCGGTCCCGAGCGCAAAAGCGACTTGGCCGGACGCCACTGCCACCGCGGAGCCGGAACTCGATCCACCGGAGACGTAGCGGGAATCAAACACGCAACGCGGCGCACCATAAGGTGAACGGGTACCGACCAAACCCGTAGCGAACTGATCAAGATTGGTCTTGCCCATTAGGATGGCTCCGGCGGCAAGAAGCTGGGCCACCACGGGAGCGTCTTCTTGCGGGCGATAGGCATAAGACGGACAGCCCGCCGTGGTATCAAACCCTGTGCAATCGATGTTGTCCTTCACCGCGAAGGGGACGCCAAAGAGCGGCAAGGCGCGGGCTTGCGGATCGGCGTCAAGCGCCTCGGCGCGTGCCATCACCCGATTGCGCTCGGCGCGGCTGATCCAGACGGCCGGATCGGAAGCCGCCATCCGGCGCAATGCCTCGGTGACAATGTCGGCGACCTGCACACCGTCGCGATAAGCCGCCTTCAAGCCGGCTAGCGTGAACGCTTCCATCAATTCTCTCCAATCACAGCGAGCACCTGTCCGGCTTGCACGACTTGGCCGGACTGGCAACGCAATTGCCGCACACGCCCGCTACGTGGCGACGAAACGGAAATCTCCATCTTCATGGCTTCCATCACGACGAGCGTCTCTGCCGCCGCCACTGCGTCGCCGGCTGCGGCCTCAATTTTCCAAACCGAACCCGTCACCGGGGCAAACACGGGCGTGCAACCGTTCGGAATAGACTGTTCCGGTGCGGGTCCGGGCGGCTCTTCGGCAACGAAGCTGTCGTAACCCAATTCATGCCAGCGCCGGCGCTCGGCATCGAAAGCCTGCTGCTGGCGATTTTTGAAAGCCTCGATCGAAACGCGGTTCGCGGCCACACTGTCCTGATAACCGGCCAAGGTGAATTTGGCTGGTTCGATACGCAGCGGATAGGCGCCGTGGCGGAAGGCTTCGCGGGCGTCCAACAGTTCCTCTGCCGAAACCGGGAAAAAGCGGATCTGATCGAAGAACCGCAGGAGCCAGGGCTTCTCGAAACACGGCGTCCGGCGCCAGCGATTCCACATCTGGACGGTACGGCCGAACAGTTGGTAACCGCCGGGCCCTTCCATGCCATAGACGCAGAGATAGGCGCCGCCGATGCCGACGGCATTTTCCGGTGTCCAAGTTCGCGCCGGATTGTATTTGGTCGTCACCAAGCGATGACGCGGATCGAGCGGCGTTGCTACCGGTGCGCCGAGATAGACATCGCCGAGACCCATTACCAGATAGGACGCATCGAAGATGATGCGCTTCACCTCGTCGATAGTCTCAAGGCCGTTAATGCGGCGGATGAACTCGATGTTGTCGGGACACCAAGGGGCGTCGGGGCGCACCAGTTCCTGGTATTTGCGCATCGCGAGCTGGACCTGCGGATCGTTCCACGACAGAGGCAAATAGACGATACGGCTCTCGATCTCGATGGCATGAGGATCAGGCAACGTCCGCACCAGTTCGTCCACGGCATCCAGCAGCTCGGTTTCGCGCCAGATGGAGTCGTCGTAATGGATCTGTAGCGAGCGAATGCCTGGGGTTAAGTCGATCACGCCGGGAAGCTTCTGCACCCGGATCGCCTGCATCAGCAGATGAATTTTGATACGACTGGCGAAATCGATCGCCATGGGCCCACATTCGACCAGGATGTTCTCACTGCCGGCGCGCCGGTAGACCGTATCGGGTTCACCGCAGCGCAAGACATCGCAGGCCGGACGCCGGGCCGTTGCAATTACCCTGCTCCCCGGCGTCTCGTTCCTATCAACGGTGTGAAACCGCACTTTGTTGCCAGGACGAAGCTGGCCGAGTTTCCACAAATCGTTCTTGGCCACGACAGCCGGGCAAACGAAACCGCCCAAACTGGGGCCATCTGGACCCAACAGGATTGGCATGTCGCCCGTGAAATCAATGGCGCCCACGGCATAGGCATTGTCGTGAATGTTGGACGAATGCAGGCCAGCCTCGCCGCCGTCGGTTCGCGCCCAACGCGGAATGGGACCGATCAGCCTGACGCCGGTGCGGGCACTGTTGAAATGCACCTCGTATTCGCGCCCAAAAAGATCGGCAATGTCCTCCGGTGCGAAAAAATCCGGTGCGCCATGCGGGCCGTAAAGAACGGCAATATCCCAGTGGTCTGTCAGTTCCGGGATTTCGCCCGGCTTTGGCGGATGCGTTTCGGCCTGATCCTGCGCCAATAACAGAGTCTGCCCCGCTTGCAACACGCCTGTGGCGTGCCCGCCAAACCCACCCAAAACGAAGGTGGCGCGCGAACCGAGGTAATGCGGCGCATCGAAGCCCCCCCGCACAGCCAGATAGGTGCGCAGGCCGGGCCCTTTGACGGCACCGAGGCTTAAGGTCTGTCCCGCTTTGACCGGTACCGCCTGCCAATAAGGCACCGGCTTGCCGTCCAACCGGGCCGTCATCGCTGCTCCACCCAGCGCCATCACGCCGTCCACACCAAACCGCAACGTGGGGCCGTCGAGCGTACATTCCAAGGTCGCGGCGTTTGTGCTGTTGCCGACGATCCGGTTGACGAGCCGATGCGAAACATCATCCATCGGGCCGGACGGCGGAACACCGACATCCCAATAGCCGAGACGGCCGGGCCAATCCTGCACGCTGGTAAATGCGCCGGGCGCCATAACGTCGACGCCCAGAGGACGATAAGCCAAAGTTTGCAGGCTCGCCGTAACCGCCCTACCGGCGACAAACTCCGGCAATTCGATGGCTTGGCGCAGATAAGTGAGATTGGTCGCAATGCCCCAGATCGTCGTTGTGGCCAATGCATGGCGGAGTTGGGCCAAGGCCGCGTCGCGGCTTTCGCCATGGACGACGATCTTGGCCAACATCGGATCATAGAGCGGCGTGATTTCCGTTCCGGTCTCGATCCAGCTCTCCACCCGCGCCTCGCGCGGCAGATCGAGGGCGGTAATCACACCTGATGAGGGCTGGAATGCCTTCGCCGGGTCCTCCGCATAGATGCGCGCTTCGACGGCCACGCCCCGTGGAATCAAGTTCTCTTGCGGCGGTAGAGCGAAATCTCCGGCCGCCAATTGCACCATCCATTCGACCAAATCGACACCGAACACGTCCTCAGTGACCGGATGCTCGACTTGCAGGCGTGTATTGACCTCCAAGAAGTAGAATTGACGGCGGTCAACGTCATAAACGAATTCCACGGTGCCGGTCGACGCATAGTGCACGTGACGGCCTAGGAGGCGCGCCGCCTGTTGAAGCTCTGTCCTTACAGGTGATGGCAAGTCAGGCGCAGGCGTTTCCTCGACCACTTTCTGATTGCGCCGTTGCAGCGAGCAATCGCGCTCGCCGAGGGTGACCACGCCGCCCCTACCATCGCCGAAAATCTGCACTTCGATATGGCGCGCGCGGGCGACAAACCGCTCGATGTAGAGACGTGCATCACCGAAATTACCCGATGCCAATTGAGCCACGCTTGCATAGCACTTGCGCAAGTCCTCCGGCGATCGACACAGCTGCATCCCAATGCCGCCGCCCCCGGCGGTGCTCTTCAGCATCACCGGATAGCCAATCCGCTCCGCCTCGGCCAAAGCTTCATCCAGACCGGATAGCAAACCGCTGCCGGGCAGCAGCGGCACGCCGCAGTCGCGTGCGATCTGGCGCGCAGCATGTTTGAGACCAAAGCTACGCAGATGCTCCGGTCTTGGGCCGATGAAAACGATGCCTTCCGCCGTCAGCCGCTCGGCAAAGGCGGCGTTCTCGGATAAAAATCCGTAGCCCGGATGCACCGCTTGGGCGCCCGTTTCCTTGGCGGCGGCGACGATCTTGTCAATATCGAGATAGGTCTCCGCAGCTCTGCCCGGACCAAGCTTGCAAAGACGGTCGGCCGCCCGCATCGGCGAGGTGAAGCGATCGGCATCGGACGCAATGCCCACCACCGCCACGCCTAGCCGGTGCAGGGTCCGGATGATACGCGCCGCTATCTCGCCGCGATTGGCGACCAGAACCGTATCAAACATGGATCAGGTCGCAGCATCCCAAATGAGCACGCGGATCGGCGTCGGATTGAAGCCGTTGCAGGGATTGTTGACCTGCGGGCAGTTCGAGATGAGGCACATCACGTCCATTTCCGCGCGAAGTTCGACATAATCGCCGGGCTTCGACATGCCGTCCACGATGGCGAGTTCGCCGTTGGGCAGTACCGGCACATTCATGAAAAAATTGATGTTGCTGACAATGTCGCGCTTATTCATCGCATATTTCGTCAGTTCGACCAGAAAGTTTTCGCGACAGGCGTGCATGTAGCGCGTCTGTTGACCGAACCGCACCGTATTGGCTTCGCAACTGCAGGCCCCGGCGGAGGTGTCGTGATCACCACTTGTGTCGGCGACAACGGTGGCCATCAGCCTGCCTTCGTTGGACAACAGCTTGGTGCCGGTCGTGACGTAGGCGGAGCCCTGTTCGGCCAAGGTGTCCTGGGCGCTGTAGCATTCGTCCGGCTTGCCGGCGCAATAGAACAGCGTGTCGACGGCTTGTTGGCCCTCCAGATCGACGATGCGGATGCACTGTCCTTTGCGGACCAAACCAGACCATGGCGAACGGGAGGGAACCACTTGATCGTAGATGGCTTTGGCGGGATCGAGCACCGAGGTCGAAAGTTTGTTGGACATTACATTCCTCCTCAGTACTGGGCCAAATAGGTATCGGTGTTCTCGAAGGCCCGCTCGGCTTCCCCGGTAGCGGTGCGGCAGGGGTCATCTGCGGCAACCGCCGACGACTTCCAGATTTGGAAGCGAACAGGCTGCGCCTCTCGGGCCGGACTGAGAAAATGCGGGCAATTGGAAAGCGCTACGATCAAGTCCATCTCGGCGCGCAAATCAATGTAAGCGCCCGGCTGGACCGCATCGTCTTTCCACGCGAAGTGACCAGCGTCGTCCGTCACCACCGGCGCGAAAAAACTGACGCAGGGGCCGACATCGCGGACCGTCATGCCATGCTTGCCAGCAGCCAGAATGAAATTCTCGTGGCTGTTGCGGCGATAAACGTCGTTACCGTATTTGCGCGTGAAGGCCGCGCGTGTGGTCGCATTGGTAATCAGATCGTTGTAACCGCAGGTGTCCTCGGTGATCGAAACGATCACCCGGCCCATGTCCGACAGCAAAAGGTGTCCGCGCGAGATGCGGGCCGTCCATTGCACTTTCACCGTATCGCCAGGATTGAAGCGTTCGGACGTATCGCGGGCGTTCCAAAACAGGCCGGCAACGCCTTGCGTGGCCTGCTCGTTGATCAAACGGAGCGACTGGCCACGGGCAATACGGCCGGTCCAGTACCAGCCGGGCGGAATGACGTCTTCGAAAGCAACCTGTTCGGCCGCCAAAGTCTTAGGATTGCCGATCGGACGGGCCGACGGGCAGGCCGCATTGGCCTTCTGGGCCTGAGATTTGAGGGCAAAATAGCGCTGGCGGTAGTCGTCTGGGGTCGGTTCTTTTGGGCTCATGGCCATCTCCAAACCAGGAGCCGGGTCGTCCCGGCGGATATGGAGTGCGTTCCGGGTCGTCCCGGAGCAAGCTTCTTATTACGGCGGCAAAGCACCAATACCTGGAACCAGCCGGGCCGGAAGCCAACTTCAATCTACAACGAGGCGGGCCTGCTATAGTTGACAATTACGGCCACTTCACTTGCCCTTCTTTGCAGCCTGAGTGTCGACTTTGCTGTTGGTGTACGACCCGGACTGTTCGGTGTGAAATTGCTTCCAAGTGACCTTGCCGGAACAGAACGCACGTCATTGCTTCATCACGTGAATACGATTTCAGGGTGGGGGCAGTGTTCCGCGCGTAGTCACATGCCACGCCGTCCAGAAGCTCGTTCCGGCAGTCGCGAACGCCATCGCTGGTTACGGATTTGATCTTGCCATTCTCGAACGTTACGCCGAAATCGCGTGCCATCGTGCCGGGCTCATTGTCACCACGGTGGCGTGAGGCAGAAGACGGTAGGAAATTTTACGACCGGCACCACCGACGGGCCAATTCAGGTTCGGTACAAGCCGCCGCAAGGCGTAATCTCTCAAGCCACGACAGGGACAGCACCATGACGCCCGATGCCACACCCAAGCCAAACCATAGCCTATTGGTTCTGTTTGGTTTTCTCGCCTTCACCCTGGCCGTTGGCTTTGTCGCCGGACAGGTGACCGCGCCCAATATTCCAAGCTGGTACAGCCACTTGGCCAAGCCGAGCTGCAACCCGCCGAACTGGGTTTTTGCGCCGGTCTGGACCGCGCTCTACGTCATGATCGCGGTGGCGGGTTGGCTGATATGGCGGAAAACCGGCTTTAAAAACCGGGCGCTGGGGATTTGGGGCACCCAATTGGCACTGAATTTCAATTGGTCGTTGATTTTTTTTGGCGGCCACCAACTGGGCGGCGCACTTATCGATCTGATTGGGTTGTGGCTTACGATTGCCGCCGCGATCTCGGCGTTTTGGCGGATCGACCGCCGCGCTGCTTGGCTGTTTGTTCCCTACCTCGCCTGGGTCAGTTTCGCGGGGGTGCTTAACTTCTGGATCTGGCAGTTGAACGGCTAAATCCTCAATTGTCGCCGCGAACGCTCCCTTAACCCTTTCCAAGTCCTGACGTTCATCCGCAAAATTACTGACCCGCAACCCCACTCACGACCTTGCGAGGTCGCCCCCCCGTTCCTATATACCCCACAGACCGCGGGGTGGGGTCGTTTCCGGCCCTGATCCGCTGTTGGTAAACGGGGCGGGCACTTTCCGGCGCTCTTTGTGAGGCCCAAGACCCGCTGCCCTTGAGGAAGGAAGACTGAGCCATGGCAAAAGTAATTGGAATCGACCTCGGCACGACCAATTCGTGCGTCGCGGTCATGGAGGGCAGTGCCCCCAAGGTCATCGAGAATTCAGAAGGCGCGCGAACCACGCCCTCTATTGTGACGTTCACCAATGACGGCGAACGTCTGATCGGCCAGCCCGCCAAGCGGCAGGCCGTCACCAACCCGGAACACACCTATTTCGCCATCAAGCGTCTGATCGGACGGCGCTTCGACGATCCCATGACCCAGAAAGACACGGGCATGGTCCCCTACAAGATCGTTAAGGCCGATAACGGCGACGCCTGGATCGAAGGCCGCGACAAAAAATACGCCCCGAGCGAAATCTCTGGCTTCATCCTGCAGAAAATGAAGGAAACCGCCGAAGCCCATCTCGGCGAAAAGGTAACCCAGGCCGTCATCACGGTCCCCGCCTACTTCAACGATGCCCAACGCCAGGCGACCAAAGACGCCGGTAAGATCGCGGGCCTTGAAGTTCTTCGGATTATCAACGAGCCGACCGCCGCGGCGCTTGCCTATGGCATGGACAAAAAGGGCGCTGGCACCATCGCGGTCTATGACCTCGGCGGCGGCACCTTCGACGTTTCGGTCCTGGAAATCGGCGACGGCGTCTTCGAGGTGAAGTCGACTAACGGCGACACCTTCCTCGGCGGCGAAGACTTCGACCAGCGTATCGTCAATTATCTGGCTGACGAGTTCAAAAAAGAAAACGGCATCGACCTACGTACGGATCGTCTGGCCCTGCAGCGCCTCAAGGACGCCGCCGAGAAGGCCAAAATCGAACTGTCCTCGTCGATGCAGACCGAAGTCAATTTGCCGTTCATTACGGCCGATGCCTCGGGGCCCAAGCATCTCACCATCAAGATCAGCCGCGCCAAGCTGGAAGCATTGGTCGATGACCTGATCACGCGCACCATCGGCCCGGTGCGTCAGGCGTTGAAAGATGCCGGCGTATCGGCCAATCAGATCGACGAAGTGATTCTGGTCGGCGGCATGACCCGCATGCCGAAGGTGCAGGAAGTCGTCAAACAGGTATTCGGCAAGGAGCCGCATAAGGGCGTCAACCCCGACGAAGTCGTCGCCATCGGCGCCGCCATCCAGGGAGGTGTCTTGAAGGGCGAAGTCAAAGACGTCCTCCTCCTCGACGTGACCCCGCTGTCGCTCGGCATCGAGACGCTGGGCGGCGTGTTCACCCGCCTGATCGACCGCAACACCACCATCCCGACCAAGAAGGGTCAGGTGTTCTCCACCGCCGAAGACAATCAGACCGCGGTCACCATCCGCGTCTTCCAAGGCGAGCGTGAAATGGCGGCCGACAACAAGCTGCTCGGCCAATTCGACTTGATGGGTCTGCCACCTGCNCCGCGCGGCGTGCCGCAGGTAGAAGTCACCTTCGACATCGACGCCAACGGCATCGTGTCGGTGACGGCCAAGGACAAGGCCACCAACAAGGAACAGCAGATCCGCATCCAGGCCTCGGGCGGTCTGTCTGACACCGACATCAAGAAGATGGTGCAGGAAGCCGAAGCTCACGCTGCCGACGACAAGAACCGTAAGGAACTGGCAGAAGCCAAAAACCAAGCGGACTCGCTGGCCCATTCCACCGAAAAGGCACTTAGCGAACACGGCGCCAAGATCGGCGAGGCCGAAAAGCACGCCATCGAAGAAGCCATCGCGGCCGTCAAGGAAGCGGTGAAGACCGACGACGCCGAAGACATCAAGACCAAGACCAATACCCTGGCACAAGCCTCGATGAAGCTCGGCGAAGCGATGTACAAAGCGCAAGCTGCCGCTAGCGGCGAAGCCGGTGCGCCGGGCACCGAGCCCAATGCCGAGAAAAAGGACGATAACGTCGTCGATGCGGAATTTTCCGAAGTCGACGAGAACAAGAAGACCCCGTAATCCCCGTTTGCTCCGCCGCTCTCAACATCTGAGGGCGGCGGTAGAGTTTTGTGCGTAAGGGCTGATGAGCAAGCGCGATTACTACGACGTTCTGGGCTGCAAGAAGAGTGCGCCGGTCTCCGAACTTAAATCGGCGTACCGCAAGCTCGCCATGGAACTGCATCCGGACCGCAATCCGGGCGACAAGACCTGCGAAGCCAAGTTCAAGGAAATCAACGAGGCTTATGACGTCCTCAAGGACGATCAGAAGCGTGCCGCTTACGACCGCTTCGGCCATGCCGCCTTCGAGCAGGGCAATGGCAACGGGTTCCATGGCGGCAGTAATCCGTTCGATTTCTCCGGGTCTTTCGCGGATGTGTTCGAGGACATCTTTGGCGAGATGATGGGCGGTGGCCGCGGCAAGCGGCAGAACCGCGGCGGCGACCTGCGCTACAATCTTTCGATCTCGCTGGAAGAAGCATTCAAAGGCTCCAAGGCCGAGATCAAAGTACCGTCGGCGGTTGCCTGCGAGGCCTGCAAAGGCTCGGGCGCCGAACCAGGCACCAGTGCCGAAGTCTGCCCGACCTGCGGTGGCCACGGCAAAGTGCGCGCCAGCCAAGGTTTCTTCACCATCGAGCGTACCTGCCCGCAATGCCAGGGCCGCGGCAAGATTGTCCGCAAACCCTGCAAATCCTGCGGTGGCGCCGGGCATGTGCAGAAGGAACGCACCCTGGTGGTCGACATTCCGGCGGGTGTCGAAGAAGGCACCCGCATCCGGCTCACCGGCGAAGGCCAGGCCGGATTCGGCGGCGGGCCCAATGGCGATTTGTATGTCTTTCTATCCGTCGAACAGCATCCGATCTTCCAGCGCGACGGCCACGACCTGTACTGCCGCGTGCCGGTCTCGTTCGTGACCGCGGCGCTCGGCGGCACAGTGGAGGTTCCAATCCTTGATGGCGGCAAAGCCCAAGTGAAAGTCGCCGAAGGTACACAGACCGGGCGCCAGTTCCGCATCCGCGGCAAAGGCATGCCGGTCCTGCGCGGCAACGGCCTGGCGGGCGATCTGTTCGTCGAGATTTTCGTCGAGACGCCGGTGAAACTGTCCAAGGCGCAAAAAGATTTGCTGCACCAGTTCAGCGACTGCGGCGCCAGCGGCTGCCAACCCGAATGCGAAGGCTTCTTCGCCAAGGTGAAGGCGTTCTGGGACGGCACGGCGACCAAGCACTGAATTTTTCTGCCCCTACCTCCCGTTCAGGTTGCTGTGATGACACACTGCGGACCTGGATAGATGGCATCCCATCCTGGGTTGGCTGGGAAGCAGCGCATGTGACCCGTACGGTCTCATTCCTCGCGGTGACATCCCAAACCAAATCTAATCTGTCATGGCGAGATCGAAGCCCGGCCATGGCGGATGGGGGTAGACTACCTCCCGATTTTCACCGTGAAGCTGAGTTCGTGCGCAGGCTTCACGTTCTTTTCCCAGACCCGATAGTTCAAGAACTTCACCACCGTCTCGCCTGGGGCGGCGGCGCACAGGATGTAATCGAGCTGCGACGGTGCGCCGGTCGGGGCGCCTGCGGGCGTCGTCACGGTGCGCGCGGCCAGGCTCATCCGTTCGGACATGCCGGGTGCCAGATACCACTCATAACCGGTGGAAGCGGCCTGCGTGGAAAGCCGAATGTCGAGGCATTGACCGACTTTCAGCGCAATCGTCTTGCCGCTATCGGCGGGCGTGACGAGAACCGGTCCGGCCAATGCAGCTTGCGACAGCAGAGCGGCGGTGAAGGCGAAAAGCAGTGTGCGCATGGATGGCCCCCAAAAAGAATGTGCCCCGATCAGAAAGACCGGAGCACATGAAGCAAACGCGAAGATGGCTGGCCGGGTCAAGCCCGGCCATGACGATCAGTCCGCCGCACTCGCGATCTGTTCGGCGATGCGCTGCACGCGCTCGTCAACGAAAGGCAGGAACTTCTTGAAGTTATCGCGGAACATGCCGGCCAGCTTTTTGGCTTGAGCGTCATAGGCATCGGTATCGGCCCAAGTGTTGCGCGGGTTGAGAATTTTGGAATCGACGCCCGCCACTTCCACCGGAATGCGGAAGCCGAAGACCGGATCATGCTGCCACTGGCTGATGGCGAGCGAGCCGTTGAGGGCGCCGTTGAGCAGCGCGCGAGTGACTTTGATCGGCATGCGCTTGCCGCCGTCCGACGCCGGACCGCCGTTCCATCCGGTATTGACCAGCCAGCAGTCGCAATCGTGCTTGTCGATCAGGCTGCGCAGCAGATTGCCATAGACCGACGGATGCAGCGGCATGAACGGCGCGCCGAAGCAGGTTGAGAACGTCGGCGCCGGCTCTTTGCCAAGACCCTTTTCGGTCCCGGCGAGGCGCGAAGTGAAGCCCGATAGGAAGTGATACATCGCCTGGCTGGGCGTCAGCTTGGAAATCGGCGGCAACACGCCGAAGGCATCGGCGGTCAGCATGATGACATTGGCCGGATGACCGACGCGGCCGTTCTCCGACGCATGCGGAATGTAATGGATCGGATACGCTGCGCGGGTGTTTTCGGTATAACGGTCGTCCTCGAGATCAAGGATGCCGGTCTCCGGATTACACACCACATTCTCCAGCACCGTACCGAAACGCTCGGTGGTCGCGTAGATTTCCGGCTCGGCATCGCGCGACAACCTGATCACTTTGGCATAGCAGCCGCCTTCGAAATTGAAGACGCCGTGTTCGCCCCAGCCGTGCTCGTCGTCGCCGACCAGCATGCGCGAGGAATCCGCCGACAAGGTCGTTTTGCCGGTGCCCGAAAGACCAAAGAAGATCGCCACGTCATCCTTGTCGCCTTCGTTGGCCGAGCAGTGCATCGGCATGACGCCTTTGGGCGGCAACAGGAAGTTCAGGATAGTGAAGACCGACTTTTTGATCTCGCCGGCATAAGAGGTGCCCGCGATCAGGACCATCCGACGGGTAAAGTCGATCGTGATGATGGTCGGGCTGACGCTGCCGTGCTTCTTGGGGTCAGCTTTGAAGCCGGGCAGGTCGATGATGGTGAAGCTGGGCTCGAAATACTCCAGCGCATCCGACGGCGGACGGATCAAGAGGTGGCGGATGAACAGGGAATGCCAAGCAAATTCGGTGATCACCCGGACCGGCAAGCGGTGCACCGGGTCGGCGCCGCCCCACAAGTCCTGAACGAACAGCTCTTTGGCCTTAGCGTATTCCATCATGTCGGCATGCAGCGCCGCGAAGTGGTCCGGCGTCAGCGCCTTGTTATTGTCCCACCAGACCTTGTCTTCGGTGAGCGCATCCTTGACCACGAACTTGTCGTTGGCCGAACGGCCGGTGTGCTGGCCGGTCAGCACCACCAGCGGACCGCCGCGGGCCAGAATGCCTTCCTTGCGGCCGATCGACATTTCATACAGCGTCGGGGTCGAGAGATTGCGATAGACGGCCTTCAGTTCCTTGAGGCCATGCTGTTCGAGCTGCGCGCCAAATTCCGACATTCCGTTCCTTCATACCTTTCGCTGTCGCGCGATGGATCGGAAAATTCGCCAATCCCTTTCCCGTCGCGCTCTTGCCGATTACGGGGCCACCGTATGTTTCGGTTTGTTTCACCGCAATGCGGGAAACTAGACGTTTATTTCTCGGATCAGACAGGCAATTCCTAGAGCCGGAATTGTCGCATCCGGATCATATTGTTGCACAAAAGACGCATTCGTGCCGGACGCGGAATGCAGTAAAACCAAAGACATGAGCTTTTCCGAGACCGATTTGGAGCGTTATGCCCGGCACATCGTGCTGAGGGAAGTCGGCGGCACCGGGCAGGCCAAGATCCGTGCCGCCAAGGTGCTGGTGGTTGGGGCAGGTGGGCTTGGCAGCCCGGTGATCCTCTATCTGGCGGCGGCGGGTGTCGGGACCATCGGCATTGCCGATTTCGATGCCGTTAGCCTCAGCAATTTGCAGCGCCAGATCGCCCACAGGACCGCCGACATCGGCCGGCTGAAGACGGATTCGGCGCGCGACAACGCGCTAGCACTTAATCCGCATGTGACAGTCAACACGCACCCGACCAAGATCACGCCCGAAAACGCCACCGTGCTGATTTCCCAATATGACATTGTCGCCGACGGCTCGGACAATTTCGCCACCCGCTTTCTCATCGCCGATACCTGTCATCATGCTGGCAAGACGCTGGTTAGCGCGGCGGTGACCGAATTCTCCGGCCAACTCGCCACCTTCAAGCCGGAAGGAAAGCCCTGTTATCGCTGCTTCATCCCCGAACCCCCGCCAGAGGGATCGGTCCGCCCGTGCACCGAAGCGGGGGTTTTGGGGGCTGCCGCGGGCGTGATGGGAACGCTGCAAGCGCTCGAAATCCTCAAAGAAATCACCGGTGCCGGACAGACGCTGGCGGGCCGTCTGCTCATTTATGATGCACTCGACACGCGTTTCCGGACACTAACGCTGAAACCAGATCCGGAATGCCCATTATGCGGAGCAGATGGTTTTCACTTATCTCGGTAAGCCCGGCTTCCTCACTGGTTATGTCGCCCAGACCGTCAAGGATGGCGCTGCGCTCGATCGCGACGCAGCTGGGGCAGATTTAGCCCAAGGCCGGCATTACGCCGCCGACCGGCCTCAAGACAATTGCGGCCCGACTATGAACTTTTTGCATCTTCTCGTGGACATTAAGAGTGCTTTAGATCGGGCGCCCGCAGTATGTGCAAATGAGTGACAAACTCCATGTCGAAATCGCGCAGATCGCGCAACAAGGTTCCTGCAACAAGGTCGAGGACCTTTTTGCGGCACCCGCCAAACGCATCCTCGCCCGACTGCTGCCAGATTTTCTGGTCAAACACAAACTGACCGCGACCGAGCTTTTGCATCGTGCCGAAATGCTCCACCGGGTGGAATCAACCGGCACCATGCTGCAATTCGTGGTGCAGCAAGTCGCCGTCGCCCGCGCCTCGTCGGAAAACCGGGCGGTGCAGGAGATCATCCGGGAATTCAACAAGCTGATCGACGGCGTGATTGAAAAAGTCCACGCCGCCAAGCGCGCGGGCCTATTTCCCGAAATCCCCGCTGACAAATTCGGCACCCTCGCCCGTACGCTGGCGCAAAAGCCGGATGGACTGTTCATCCTGAACGGTGCCTTAGCGCTCCATCTGCGCGATGCCAAGACCTGGAACGAAAAGGCGTTACGGCTGCTTTCGCTTCTGCAAGCGGGAACCGGCGAAGGCGGCGCCATGCTGTGCGGTGCGGTCGACACGATCTTCGGCGAAATTCTGGCGACACCCGCGGCCCTGACCGACTTAATCGGAGCGCGCAACACGTTCGGGGATTCGCTCTTGGCGCTGCTGCACTACTTCTTGAACATGAAGGAACAAGCGCAATACGCCGATGGCGATGCGATGACAGAGCTGGCGCGGCGGCTGCCGTCGCTGCCGCTGTCGCGTGCCGCCATGGCCGCTCAGATCGTCGACCGGATCTATAGTCTCGAGCGTTTGCGGGAAGATTCGCTTGATAGTGAAATGCGCATGTTCCGCGAAGTCGCCAAACTTGTCGGCCGCGGAATTGGCGACGCGCTCACATCCGAAGACGCCATTGCCGCCCTCGAATTGCGCTCGAAGCGCTTTGTCACCAGCGAAAGCGTGATGACCGGCTTGGCCAACTCCGTCTTGCCCGATGAAAAACTCGACTGGCTGTTCTTCGCCGAGGATTGCGTGATCGGCGAACGCAACAAGCAGATCCTCGCCGAAAATGCCGTCCGCATCGCCATGGCGGATTCGTTCAAAACCCGGTTTCAGATATCGAGCCTACCGCTGTCGCGGCGGCTGCAGCGTCTGGCGGTGTTGAACCAGGCGGCCAATTGCAGCGGCTTCCACGAAAACGATCGCAAACAGCTTGCCGCTATTTTCGATTCCATGGCCTTTGACTTGGCGACACAGTCCAAGCTGTTCGAGGTGATCGAGGCGCGAACGCCCAATCCCGTTGACAAGGCTCTGACTCTGCTCAAGCTGCACGAGGCGGGCACGTTCACCGAAGGCCGGCTGGGGCAGAAAGTGCGCGACTTGATGATCGGCTATATGGCAACACCCGGCTTCCTCACGGGCTATATCAAGCGCGTCAAGGCCGATCCCGCCGGTGCAGTCGGCGAGCTTACCGAACGCATGCAAAGAATTGGGCTGACGGCCGGCGACGTGCGTGAACTGCTGGCCGCTTGACCGTTTTAGAGAGATAGTTCCCAGGTTTCGCTGACCACCGGAACACCAAACGACGTGGTCTTTTCGCTGGTCGCGAGGCGAAAGCCGGCGGCCGCATAGATCTTGCGCGCTGGCTTTTGGAATTCGTGCGTCCAGAGCGTGAGCTTGCGGTAGCCCGAAGCGCGGGCGAAGCCGATCGCCTGCGCCACAAGCTGTTTGCCGAGTCCCAGACCGCGCGCCGCCGCTTCGACATAGAGCACGCGCAAACGAGCGACATCTTCGGTTTCGGGCATGACAAAAATTGCCCCCAGAATCTCGCCCTCGCGTTCGGCGACAAACCCCGCTTCGCGCCCGGGATGGCCGCCAAATTGGCCCAGGATTTCGGCAATGCAGGTCTCGAAACCGGAATTCCAACCAAACTCGGCAGCGATCACCGTGCCGTGGCGATGGATAATCCAACCGAGATCGCCGGGAGCAGGCGGACGAATAATAACTGCTGCGGTCATGGTTGAAACACTAATGTGCCGCATCCCAGTTGTCAGCAGCGCGCGCTTCCACGGTCAATTTGACCGACAGCTTCATTACCGGTTCGGTGGCGGATTCCATCACCCGCACCGCAACGGTACGGGTCTTCTCTACCTCCGCATCCGCCGCTTCGAACACCAGTTCGTCGTGCACTTGCAGCAGCATCTTCGCCGTCACGCCTGCCGCGGCCAGGGCACCCGGCATACGGATCATGGCGCGGCGGATGATGTCGGCGGCAGTCCCCTGGATCGGCGCATTGATCGCGGCCCTCTCCGCTCCGCCGCGAAAACCTTGAATTTTCGAAGCGATCTCGCGAATGTGGATGCGGCGGCCGAACAGCGTTTCGACGTAGCCGTGCTTGCGGGCATAGACCTTGGTGGCCTCCATGTAAGCGCGGATGCCAGGAAAGCGTGCGAAGTATTTCTTGATGTAATCGTCGGCCTCGCCGCGGGTGATGCCGAGCTGGGCGGCCAAGCCGAACGAAGAAATACCGTAGATGATGCCGAAGTTGATCGCCTTGGCGCGGCGGCGCACATCCGCCGGCATATCCTTCACCGGCACACCGAAAATCTCCGATGCCGTCATGGCGTGAATATCGAGCCCGTCGGCGAAGGCCTTTTTCAGTTGCGGAATATCAGCGATATGGGCGAACAGCCGCAGTTCGATCTGACTGTAATCGGCGCTGATCAACTTGGTGCCCGCCGGTGCGATGAAGGCTTGGCGGATCTTGCGGCCTTCGGCGGTGCGGATCGGAATGTTCTGCAGGTTAGGATCGGTTGACGCCAACCGTCCGGTGGCCGCCGAGGCCATGGCGTAACTGGTGTGAACGCGGCCGGTGTACGGATTGATGTAGGTCGGCAGCGCGTCGGTATAAGTACCGCGCAATTTCGCCAACGTGCGCCAGTCGAGCACTTTTTGCGGCAGGTCGTGACCTTGGGCCGCAAGGTCTTCCAAGACACTCGCCTCGGTCGACCAGGCGCCGGTCTTGGTCTTTTGCCCGCCCTGAATGCCCATCTTGTCGAACAAAATTTCACCGAGCTGCTTTGGGGAAGCGACATTGAACTTCTCGCCCGCGAGCCCCGCGATCTCCACTTCGAGCTTCGCCATCTGGGTGGCGAAATCGTTCGACAGGCGGCGGAGCAGATCGGGATCGATAGCGACGCCTTCGCGCTCCATGTCGGCCAAGACCGGCATCAGCGGGCGTTCGAGGGTTTCATAGACCGTGCGTTTGTGCTCAGCGGTAAGCCGCGGTTTGAGCAGCAGCCACAGGCGCAAGGTGACGTCGGCATCCTCCGCCGAATAACGCGTGGCCTCAGGGATCGGCACCTGGTCAAAGGTGATCTTGTCCTTGCCTTTGCCCGCGACATCCGCGAATGAAATCGGCTTGTGGCCGAGATGCAATTCGGACAATTCGTCCATGCCGTGACCGTGGGCACCGGCGTCGAGCACATAGCTCATCAGCATGGTGTCGTCGAACGGCGTAATGCGAATGCCGCGTTGCAGAAAAATGAGAAAATCGTATTTGAGATTCTGGCCGATCTTGAGGACCGACGGGTCTTCGAGAAGCGCCATCAACGCTTGCAACAAATCGGCTTCGGCAATTTGTTTCGGCGGCTCGGCCTCGGCGAACATCAGGCCGCTATCTTTGGCGCCGTGACCGCAGGGAATGTAGCACGCCTCATTCGGTGCCAGCGCCAGCGACACACCGACCAGCTTGGCCTGCAGCGCATCGAGTGAAGTGGTTTCGGTATCGACGCACACGAGCCCTTGCGCGCGGGCCTTGGCGATCCACGCTTCCAGCCGTTCGGGGCTGGTGATGGTTTCGTATTTGGAATGATCGAAGGGGCGCAAAATCGCTTCGCGATTTACCACCTCGGCGACTTCCATTTGCGCCGGGCGCGCGTCAGCCGCTGCGGCCAGCCTGTCGCTTGCGACCGTGACCGTGCCTTCGGCGGCCGGTGCGGCAACGCCGTAATGCGACGCCGCCCGTTTGATGAGTGCCGCAAATTCCATTGCCGTCAAGAACGCGATCAGATCGTCAGGCACCGGCTCGCGCACGGCAAAATTGCCGGGTTCAACGGTGATGGTCACGCGATCGTCGAGCTGCACGAGCTTTTGCGACAGGCGGGCCTTGTCGGCGTTGTTCTGCAAAGCTTCGCGGCGCTTAGGCTGTTTGATCTCGCCAGCGCGGGCAAGCAGCGTTTCCAGATCGCCATAAAAGTTGATCAGTTCAGCGGCGGTCTTGACGCCGATGCCCGGCACGCCCGGCACGTTATCGGTGGAATCGCCCGCCAGCGACTGCACATCGACCACTTTGGACGGCGGCACGCCGAATTTTTCGATCACTTCGGATGAACCGATGGCCTTGTTCTTCATGCCGTCGAAAAGCTGCACCTGGCCATCGACAACGAGCTGCATCAAATCCTTGTCGGACGACACGACGGTAACGCGGGCACCGGCTTCGCGCGCCAGCCGCGCATAGGTGGCGATCAGATCGTCGGCTTCGAACCCGGCCAGCTCGACGCAAGCGACGCCGAAGGCACGGGTGGCATCGCGCACCAGCGGAAATTGCGGGATCAGGTCTTCCGGCGGCGGCGGGCGGTTGGCCTTGTATTCGGGATAGATATCGTTGCGGAAAGTATGCTTGCCGGCATCGAAGATCACTGCGAGGTGGGTCGGCTTGTCGCCGCCCTTCATGTCTTCCATCAGCTTCCAGAGCATGTCGCAGTACATGCGCACGGCGCCGGTCGGCAAATTGTCAGACCGGAAGAGATACTTGCGGTCCTGATGCGACGCCTGGAAATAGGCGCGGAACAGGTACCCGGACCCGTCGATCAGATAGAGATGATCGCCCTTTTTCAGCGCGCTCAAGGAGCGCCCGCCCCCGGCGTCAGAACATACCGGCGATCGCAATAGGGGCATTCGACAAAGCCCGCGTCGCCCATTTCGAGATAGACTTTGGGATGACCTAACGCTCCGCCACCTCCGTCACAGGCCACGCGGGTGTCTTCCACTGCGATCACTTCGGGGGCTTCGGGCGTCATTCGTTTCTGATCCGTTCGGGCAGCGGAATGATAACCGGGATAGGCGGCCGAGCAACCAGTTTGACGGCCCTAAAACGAGGGATAAAGTCCCGCCCATGGTCAAGTTGACTCGTATCTACACCAAAACCGGCGACCAAGGGACGACGGGGCTCGGCGACGGCACCCGTGTCGACAAGGACGCCTTGCGGGTGGAGGCCTTCGGCGCCGTCGACGAGGCCAATGCCGCCATCGGGCTGGCGCGCCTCTCGGGCAAAGGCAAGATCGACACGATGCTGGCAGCAATCCAGAACGATTTGTTCGATCTCGGCGCTGATTTGTGCGTGCCCGAACCGTCCAAGCGCCCGGCGTTGCGTATTTCGGACGAACAAGTCACGCGTCTCGAACGCGAGATCGATACCCTCAACGCCAAGCTGAAGCCGCTGAACTCGTTTGTGCTGCCGGGCGGCACGCGGCTGGCGGCTGAACTGCATCTGGCGCGCACGCTCGTGCGCCGCGCTGAACGGGCGATCGTGACGCTGGCAAGGCATGAGACGGTCGGCGCCCCGGCACTGCGCTACATCAACCGGTTGTCCGATCACCTGTTCGTCCTCAGCCGCGCCGCCAACAAGGGCAAGGACGTGCTGTGGATGCCGGGAAAACACCGCTAACTCATTCGTCGTCGCGCTTGTGGCCGGCGAGGAAGGCGATGACCACGCCGACGACACCGAGTGACCACGCCGGAATCGACAACACCGCTAAGACGCCGCTCGACACCAACTGCGGTGCCCCTTTGGTGATCCAGGTGATGAAACCCGCAACCGCCGCCTTGTCGAAGATCGCCCACACGTCGAGGAACGAGCGCAGGGTGATCTGGCCCTGATGCTCGAGGGTCGTGACCATATCGGCGCCGAGCAGCATCAAGCCGAGCCCAAGCAGGATGAGACCAACATAACTCATGAATGTGCGCATCGCTTGAATCCCCAACCCCGCGCCGGTTGTATAGCGCGAGATTGTGACGCTAATCGGGGCGCGTACAAGAACCGTTTGGTCCCATTAACCATCCTGCTTACTTTTCCGGCGGGTACGGCTCGCCAGTGCGATGCGTGTAGGTGCCTTTGGGGCCGTCCCAGACCAGATCGGCGTCAGGGTAGTGGCAGGTGTCGGTATCGGCTGGCGTGCGGGTGCCGATTTCCAGCACCACGGCCGGGGCGGCGGATTTGTTGGTGAGGTGATGGCCGTTGCCGTCGTTGGCGGGAAAGGCGGCACAATCACCCGGCTTCAGCACCTGCTCGCCGGCATTGTCGACCAGCACGACCTCACCGGAGACGACATAAATGAACTCGTCCTCCTCGACATGCCAGTGACGCTGCGCCGACCACACGCCGGGCATCAGGGTAAGAAGATTGACTCCGAACTGGGTGAGCCCGCCGGCATCGCCGAGGCGTTTGCGCACGCGCTCCAAACATGGCTGGTTGTAAGGGGCGGGATAACCACAGCGCTTTATTTCCGGCACGACGGCGATGTCGATCTTGGGCATAGACTCATTTCCTTCGGCGTCGGTGCCCCGACGATAAACGAAAATGCGGACAGGCGTCGTTTGCATGCGCCTTAAGCGGAGCACTTGTTGCTTTCTGCCGCGGCGCAGGCGACGAGCGCGCGACCGGCCTGGATGTGGGTCCGGATCAGCGCCAAAAAAAGTTGCCAGTCGCGGCTGTATTTGCCGTGTTTGAGCCGGTTCGTGTTGCCTTGCTGCGCGCCGGAGGGGCGCTTGACCTTTGCCGCGGCGAGCAGACGCTTCTTGCTCCAGCGCCGGGGTTTCTTCAGCAAAGTCTTTTTGCGATTCCAGTCGGCATTTTCGGCTTCAAGCGCCTGGAATCGCTGTCTTAACGCCAGAAAGTTTGCGTGCAATTCGGCCGCATCCGGCGGCCTTGGAACGACACTTTCCGACTGGTGGGTGGCTCTCAAACGCAAAACGTCCCATTTGGTCACCCTGATAGATTTGGGATCGGATTCCGCATTTCAAGAGGAGCGCCGGATTTTATTTTCCCGCCGCGCCGCCAATGCAATTGTCCGCTCTTAATCCGGTTTCAGACTTTCTCGCACCGGCTCGGATGGCGCACATGCGTCATAAGTTGCCCCCCGCTGAAGCATCGGGGGACGTCATAGCATGACCGCCAACTATGCTTCTGGCGGCGCCTCGTCCTGCTCTGGGTATTGGCTCGCAAGATATTTTCCGAGATTGCGCACTTCATGCGGTGGCAGCAAGAATGTGAGCCAGCCAAATCCCCAATGCCGTAGGCGGAGTATGATGCCAGGAACCGAAGAGTGAGGTGACGTCTCTGTTCGCCAGCTGGGATCGGGCACGACCATTTCTTGGGTTCCTGCTTCGCGGCAGGGTTCTGCGGCTACAGGATCAGGCACATTCGACCTAATCAGCCCCATCATGGAAATGAATTCGCTCAATTCATCGGCGGTGAGTTCCAACTCGACGTGTGTGGCGTCCCGAAGCCGAATGGTCAGAAGCGCTTTCCGCTGCTCAGGCTGGGCTCGCATAGAGATTTCTGCTTCTTTGGTAGTCATCTTCATTTCCCGGTCAGGGCTAAAATCCCCAAAGGTGAACGATGCACGGGTACGAAACGGCGTCGCGACGTTCAACACTGAAACCGAAAAGCTCCTTCCGGACTGCGCAATTGCCATACAAGGATCACCATTTTCGTCCCGCAGCATCAGTATGCGATCCGGCCGTCCAATCGACTGGTCAGACACAAATACGTCAATGGGCTTGCCAAGTGACGCCAGCACTCGTTCTTTGAACTCGCACGGTCGGCCGTCAAAAGAATACGCATTGTAGCCCTCTCCCTCGCAAACGTAGACGGTACCCCCCGGCTTTTGTAGCCAGTACACAACAACACCCCGCCCATGATCGAAATCCGTGACAGAAAGAGAGAAGCCGCCTTCCTCTGCCGATCCATGTGGCACGGCTGAACCTGGCACGGCTGTTTTGAGTACCGGGTCTGACACAGAATAGCTGTAGTTGCATAACGACAGTCCTCGTGTCGAAAGCACATACGCGAGGGGCCAGCCCCCTACGTCGCGCTCAGACCGCTCAACAAAAACGCGCATTAGTCCATGAATAGAACCTACAAGAGCGTCGGGTACCTCGATTTCGTCTCGCGCGACACAAACGAAATGCGCGATCGCCTCAGGTACAGGATCGATGGCTGGGTCATGCCGCGCACGTTGGAAGTGCTCGAACGCCTCATCTACGCCCAGATGCAACGTAGGCTTTTCAACGAAATGTCCGCTATCGATTGAAACTAGATGTGGCTCCGCGTCGTCGAGATACGCATATGCAATACTGACGCTGGGACTGGATTTCAGCCACTCTGCGATCGTCCGCACGGTTTCGGAGCCCGCTGGCAGCGCTGCGGCAGCATGTATAAGGCGAAAACCATCCGTGGGCTCGCCCGCAAAGCCGATCAGCGCTCGCCCATCAATGGCTGGAACAATCTTTAGACCACACTCGGGTTGCTGCAGAGGCACGGCAACGCCAGTGATGGCGGTATCTGCCACCATCCACACGCTTCCATTCGATACGCCGGAGACTAGAAGAGTCACGCCTTCAATCCAACGAGCACTACACCAATTAAGATAGCCTGCATTGGCTTTCCAATCGACCGACAAGTCTTGGCGCTTCTGCCACGCTCTATCAACGGTGAGTTTGGGGCGGAAAGTGGACGGATGGCGACCTTGCGGCCGTTCACGACAAGGCGGACGTGTCGAGAATGCCGCGACAGGTTACGAATTTCCGATCGAGCTGCGCACTCTCCTACAGCGCAGCGCTCGAGAGCATCGGACATTCAAACGCGATCGCGTCGCCGTCTTTCCTCCCCCGCGGAGCGCCGCTGGCGGAATCACACATTCTTGCAATAGCGGGGGAGCGACTGTCTTGGCTGTCAAGCGGGTTGCCATGGGCGTCGATCTCTGAGGATGGTTAGTAGCCGCCGGGCAACGGCGATTGCAGCGACGATCTTTTCTTTTCCGTCGGCCACAAGACGGTCGCGGAAGGCTTTGAGAACCGTGAATACGGTGTCAGGTGCACTATTGGCCGTCGTTCGAGCGATGAGGAATATTACTCCTGTCCCCGCATTCGCATTCGTCGCATTCGCAGCGCTTTATTTCCGGTACGGCGGCGATATCGATCTTGGGCATCGTCACCCAGCCTTTCTGCGCTGAGGGTGCTCGGGAAGTGTGATTTGCAAATCCGTACCCATTTTTTGGAGCGCGGCATCGATCACCCACATATGGGAACTATGGCGCAAATCGAGCAAGCGCCGCACCGAATTCTCCGGCATGCGCATCTCGTTTGCCAAACGTGATCGTGTCCAACCGTGATGAAGCATACTGTCGTAAACGGCGAGTTTTGCGGTCACGAGCGGCGGCAAAACAAGACGCTCACCTTTGAAGGGCGGGCGCGGAATTGACCGGCCAGCCTTGATGTAACCTTCAAGGGCCGTGACGATCGCGTCCTTTGCGTTCTCGAATGCCTCTTCCTTGGTTTCTCCCTCCGTAAGGGCCTCGGGAACTTGCGGAAAACGAACCAGCCACCATCCGTTCTCCTGGTGCTCCAATTTGTAGGGATAGCCAAAAGCGACATTGGTCATTTATGACTCCAACTCCCGCCTGGAAATTCCAAGCTGGTCCAACATGGCCTTGAATAAGCCCGGCCCGATTTCCTTGCGGCGATCCTTCAATGTCGTGAAGCGGCTTCCAAAGTAGAGACGGCCATGACTGCCTTTGCCGTGCCCGGGCTCAAAGGATACCGCGACGCCATTCCGGCGCCCGTACTTGCGTACCAAGCGTTCGAATTCGTGGCCATTCACACAGTTATGTTCGCACATATTTGTGCGATTGTCCAATCAAAACAAAACCGCCCGCGAGGTCGCGGGCGGTTCCGTTTTATGTCCTACCGAAAACCGGCCGGGTTACTCCGACTTGGGCTCTTCCGGCTTGGAATCGGACGAACCCTCGTCCCGGCGATGGTGGTCTCTGCCGCCGCTTCGACCGCGACCGCCGCCGCGGTGTTCACGCGGGCCGCTGTGGGTCTCTTCCGAGCCGACGTCGACGCCTTCCGCCTTCAACTTCTCGGTGATGTCTTCACCGGTGGTCTGATCGACGACCTTCATCGACAGGCGCACCTTACCGCGATCGTCGAAGCCGAGCAGCTTGACCTTCACGCTATCGCCTTCCTTGACGACATCGGTGGTTTTGCCGACGCGCTTCGGCGCCAGTTCCGAGATGTGCACCAGGCCGTCCTTGGGGCCGAAGAAGTTCACGAAGGCGCCGAAGTCCATCACCTTGACGACCTTGCCGTCGTAAATCTCGCCGATTTCCGGCTCGGCCACGATCGACTTGATCCACTTCAGCGCGGCGCGGATCGACTCCCCGTCGGCCGAAGCAATCTTCACGGTGCCGTCGTCCTCGATATTGATCTTGGCGCCGGTCTTTTCGACGATTTCACGAATGACCTTGCCGCCCGAACCGATCACTTCGCGGATCTTGTCGGTCGGAATCTTGATGGTCTCGATGCGCGGCGCATGTTCGCCGAGTTCGGCGCGGCTGTGGGTGATCGCCTTGGCCATTTCGCCGAGGATATGCAAGCGGCCGCCCTTGGCCTGATCAAGCGCGGTGCGCATGATCTCTTCGGTGATGCCGCTGATCTTGATGTCCATCTGCAGCGAGGTCACGCCCTGGTCGGTGCCGGCCACCTTGAAGTCCATGTCGCCGAGGTGATCCTCGTCGCCCAGGATGTCGGTCAGAACCACATAGCGATCGCCTTCGAGGATCAGGCCCATGGCAATACCGGCGGTCGGCCGCGTCAGCGGAACGCCTGCATCCATCAGCGCCAGCGAGGTGCCGCAAACGGTCGCCATCGACGAGGAACCGTTGGATTCGGTGATTTCCGACACCACGCGGAGCGTGTAAGGGAACTCTTCCTTCTTCGGCAGCATCGGATGAATGGCGCGCCACGCCAGCTTGCCATGGCCGATTTCACGGCGTCCCGGACCCGACATGCGGCCGCATTCGCCGACCGAATAGGGAGGGAAGTTGTAATGCAGCATGAAGTGCTGCTTGTAGGTTCCTTCCAGGCTGTCGATGAACTGCTCATCTTCACCGGTGCCGAGGGTGGCAACGACCAGGGCCTGGGTTTCACCGCGGGTGAACAGGGCCGAGCCGTGAGTGCGCGGCAACACGCCGACCTGCGCCAGAATCGGGCGCACGGTGACTAGATCGCGTCCGTCGATGCGCTTCTTGGTGTCCAGCACCATGTTGCGCATCACCTGGGCTTCGACGTCGTGCCATACCGCGTTGAATTTCTGATCGTCGAGCTTGCCTTCGCCGGTGAATTCGGCGGCGGCTTTCGCCTTGATCTCGTCCTTCTTGGTGTAGCGGATCTGTTTCTCGGAGATATGGAACGCAGCCAAAAGATCAGCGGCAACGAAGGCCTTGACCTTGGCGACGATCTCCTTGGTGTCATTGGCCGGAATATCGCGCGGTTCTTTGGCGGCCTTTTCGGCGAGACGGATGATCATCTCGATCACCGGCTGCATCGCCTTGTGGCCGAACATCACCGCACCGAGCATCTCGGCTTCGGAGAGTTCCTGCGCTTCGGATTCGACCATCAGCACCGCGTCATGGGTACCAGCGACGATCAGCTCGAGCTTGGACTCGGGCATCGAATCGATCGGGGTGTTGAGCACGTATTCGCCGTTGATGAAGCCGACGCGTGCACCAGCAATCGGGCCCATGAAGGGAATGCCGGAAATCGTCAGCGCTGCCGAGGCGGCAACCATCGCCACCACATCCGGATCGCTTTCCAGATCGTGGCTGAGAACGGTGCAGACCACCTGGGTTTCGTTCTTGTAGCCGTCAGCGAAGAGCGGACGGATCGGGCGGTCGATCAGACGCGAGATCAACGTTTCGCGTTCGGTGGGGCGGCCTTCCCGCTTGAAATAGCCGCCCGGAATCTTGCCGGCGGCGAAATATTTTTCCTGGTAGTTGACGGTGAGGGGGAAGAAGTCGACCCCAGGTTTCGGTTGGTGCGCGCCGACGACGGTCGCCAGCACCACGGTTTCACCATAAGTCGCCAGAACGGCACCGTCAGCCTGGCGGGCGATTCTGCCCGTCTCAAGCGTGAGCTTGCGACCGCCCCATTCAATTTCCTCTCGGGTGATATTGAACATATTTTTGATACTTTCCTTCATTCCCGCGCGGCCGGATTGCCGTGCGGCATTTCCCTGAGCGGATTTATTCCGGTCTCAAGAATCCGAGCGCACGCACCCTTCCACAGAGCGCGTGCGGAGATTTACACCTAACAGCGGGGGAAACGGCGATCAGCGCCGCAGTCCGAGCCGCGCGATCAGCGAGTCGTAGCGCTTCACGTCGACGGTCTTGACGTAATCCAACAGACGGCGGCGCTGCGAGACCATCCTGATCAGGCCGCGACGCGAGTGGTTGTCTTTGGCGTGCGTCTTGAAGTGTTCGGTCAGATAGGCAATGCGCTCGGAGAGCACGGCCACCTGGACTTCCGGCGAGCCGGTGTCACCCGGCTTGGTCGCAAATTGTTCGATAACGCCTTGCTTACGTTCGTTCTTGACAGACATTGGTAGGGTCGTCCTCGGTCATCCAAAGTTGAAAACACGGAACGGTCTGAGTTCGCCGGCTTCGAAGGTGGTGAGCGCTACCGGCTCGTCTTCGCCCGTGGAACAATAGACCGTGAGCCCCTGAAGATCGTCGCCGGAATGGCCCTCCGATATCCGCGCGAACATCGCCGGGCGGATAAGGATCGGATTGCCGCTTTTCAGGCGAACCGCATCCGGGCCAGTCACCGCCAACGCCAAGATGCCGTTCAGCGCGGTGGAAATAGGCCTCAAGTGCTCGAAAGCGGCGGGACTATGCATAAAACCTTCTAAGGAATCCAGCGCCGTGGCGTCTTCGACGCGGAATGACCCCACACGTGTCCTTCGAAGGGCCGAAACATGGCCCAAACAGCCTAGCGCCTGGCCCACATCCCGCACCCAGGCCCTGACGTAAGTGCCTTTACCGCAATGCATTTCGAACACGGCGTGGTCCGGATCGGGGATCTCGATGAGCCGCACTTGGCGCACAAAGACATTGCGTGCCTCCAATTCCACCACCTCGCCGTCGCGGGCGATATCGTAAGCCCGCTCGCCGTCGACTTTGACGGCCGAATAAGCGGGTGGCGTTTGGCTGATAAGGCCTTGAAATTGCGGGATAACCGCCTCGATTTCGGCGCGGGTCGGGCGCTGGTCGCTGGTGCCGGTGACCGCTCCTTCGGCGTCGTCGGTGTCGCGTCCCTCGCCCCAGCGGGCGGTGAAGATGTAGGTCTTCTCGGCGTCCATGGCGTAAGGCACGGTCTTGGTCGCCTCACCGAGCGCCACGGCCAAGACGCCGGTCGCCATCGGATCGAGCGTGCCGGCATGACCGGCCTTTTTGGCATCGAAGATGCGCCGGACCTTGGCCACGACTTGCGTCGAGGTGATCCCGATCGGCTTGTCGACGATCACCCAGCCATGGACCGGATTACCCTTCTTCCTGCGGCCCATCTTTGCTTTCTTCTTCACTGCTTGAGGCCGGTTTTTCTTGGCCTATCGCTGCGCTGCTTGAGGCCGCTTCTTGTTGGCTCTTGAGCAAGTCCTGCTGCACGCGCGCCGATTTGAGAATGTTTTCGATCTTCTCGGCTTCGGTGAAGGAGTCGTCCTCGACGAAGCGCAATTCGGGGGTGAATCGCAAGGTGATGAGGTGGCCCATCTCGCCACGCAAGTAAGCCTTGGCCCGATTGAGCGCGGCGATGATCTTGTCGGCATTCTTGCCGCCGAGCGGCTCGCAGAAGACCGTGGCGTGGCGCATGTCGCCCGAGGGCTTCACCTGGGTGATCGTCACCGACACGCCGGCCAGATCGGGATCACGAATGTCGCCGCGCAGAAGAATTTCGCTGAGCGCATGGCGCAGCACTTCGCCGACTCGGAGCTGGCGCTGAGAGGGGCCGAGAGTGTCTCGGGAATTTCCTCGGCTGCGAGGGCGGGGCATGGATGTCTCCAAATAGAGAAGCGGCACCGCACGCCTTTCGCGCGATGCCGCAACGAGACTGGTGACTAAAGGGCGCGCTGGATCGTCTCGACCTCGAAGGCCTCGATGATATCGCCCTTCTGGATGTCCTGATAGTTGGTGAAGGCCATGCCGCATTCCTGGCCGGTCTGCACTTCCTTCACTTCATCCTTGAAGCGCTTGAGAGTGGAAAGCTCGCCTTCGTGCACCACGACATGATCGCGGATGAGGCGGACCTTGGCGCCGCGCCGTACCACGCCTTCGGTGACTTTGCAGCCCGCAACCTTGCCGACCTTGGTGATGGTGAACACTTCCAGGATTTCGGCATTGCCGAGGAACTTTTCGCGCGTTTCCGGGGCGAGCATGCCCGACAGCGCTGCTTTGATGTCATCCACCACATTGTAGATGATGTTGTAGTAGCGGATTTCGACGCCGTCGCGCTTGGCCCGTTCGCGCGCCTGTTTGTCGGCGCGGACATTGAAGCCGATGATGGCGCCACCCGAGGCATGCGACAGGATCACGTCGCTTTCGGTGATGCCGCCGACGCCCGACTGCAGAATCTGCACGCCAACCTCATCGGTGCCGAGTTTGAGAAGCGCGCCTTCGATGGCTTCCGTCGAGCCCTGCACGTCGGCCTTGAGAACCAGCGGCAACAGCTTCTTTTCGCCCGCCGCCCGGCTCTTGAGGAGCTGATCGAGAGTGAGGCGCGAGTTGGACGCCGCCCGCGCGTCGCGGCGCTTCCTGGTGCGGTATTCGGTGACTTCGCGGGCGCGGGAATCATTCTCCACCACCACGAAATCGTCACCGGCTTCCGGTGCCGCCGAAAGCCCGAGAATTTCCACTGGCACCGCAGGACCGGCGCTGGGAACGGTTTCGCCGCGCTCGTTCTGGAGCAGACGCACGCGGCCCCACTCGGAACCCGCCACGACGATATCGCCGACATGAAGCGTGCCGCGCTGAACCAGCGCCGTCGCCACCGGACCGCGACCGCGGTCGAGCTTGGCTTCGATGATGGCGCCTTCGGCGCTGCGATTGGGATTGGCCTTGAGGTCGAGCACTTCGGCCTGAAGCAAAATCATCTCAGTCAGCTTATCGAGATTGATCTTCTTCTTGGCGGAGACTTCCACCGCGATGGTTTCGCCACCGAGGTCTTCCACCTGAATCTCGTGCTGGAGAAGTTCGGTCTTCACCCGCATCGGATCGGCGCCGCCCATGTCGATCTTGTTGATCGCCACGATGATCGGAACCCCAGCCGCCTTGGCGTGGGCGATGGCTTCCACGGTTTGCGGCATGACGCCGTCGTCGGCCGCCACCACCAACACAACGATATCGGTCACTTCGGCACCGCGGGCGCGCATCGCAGTAAAGGCGGCGTGGCCGGGCGTGTCGATGAAGGTGATCTTCTGGCCGGTCTTGAGCTGCACCTGATAGGCGCCGATGTGCTGGGTAATGCCGCCCGCTTCGCCTGCCACCACGTCGGTGGCCCGCAAAGCATCAAGCAGCGAGGTCTTGCCGTGGTCGACGTGGCCCATGACGGTGACGACCGGCGGGCGCGACACGAGCTCTTCCGCCGCATCCTCGGTGCCCTTGAGTCCTTCGAGCACGTCGGAATCGGCAACACGCTTGACGGTATGGCCGTATTCGGTGGCCACCAGTTCGGCGGTATCGGCGTCGATTACGTCGTTCACTGTCGCCATCATGCCGCTCTTCATCAAGACCTTGATGACGTCGACGGCGCGGCGCGCCATGCGGTTGGCCAGTTCCGCGACCGTGATAGTCTCCGGAATGGTGACTTCGCGGGGGCCGACGGGACCGGCGGCCTGAACCGCTTGGCCTTTGTTCAGGCGTTGCAGATGGCGGCGATAGGACGCCACCGAACGCATGCGCTCGTCGTCGCCCGACAGCGCCTTGGTGACGGTAAGCTTGCCACGACGGCGATCGCCTTCGTTGGTCTTTTTGGCAGCCGGCGTCTTCACCGGGACTTTGACACCGGCTTTCTTCGGCGCGGATTCTTCTTCCTCTTCTTTGACGACCAGTTTGCGGCGTGGCGGTTCCGGTGGCTTGGGACCGGTGGTCGCAGGCGTTACGGGGGTGGGCTTGGTGCCCGCGATCTTGGCGGCCAGCGTGGGAGTCGCCGGTTGGTCGCCCTTTTTGTCCTTTTCGAGGCGGCGCTGGGCGTCCTCTTCGGCGCGCTTCTTGGCGGCGTCCTCAGCGGCTTTGCGCGCATCCTCTTCCGCCTTGCGCTTGGCGGCGGCATCGCGCTCCTGCTTGAGGCGCGCATCTTCCTCGGCGCGGCGCTTGGCTTCTTCTTCCGCAATCTTGCGGGCTTCGACTTCGGCGACGCGGGCGTCCGCGAGGGCAGCGCCGCGGCGGGCCTTTTCCTCGTCGGTGAGCTGACGCAGCACAACACCGGGACGGGAGACGCGGGCCGGTGCCGGGGTTGCAGGCGCGGCCGGCGCGGCCACGGCCGCTTTCGGCGTTTCTTTGACAGGCGCAGCAGGCTTGCCCGGCTCGATGCGGGAGCGCTTTTTCTCGACCACCACCGCCTTGGTGCGGCCATGGGAGAAGCTCTGCTTCACGGTGGACATTTCCGTCTTCTTCAGCGACAGCGTCTTGTGCGCGGCGGCCGGCTTTTTGGTATCGTTGGTGTCGCTCATAACGTGCTTTCGTCCTGGGCCAAGCCCTTAGTATCCGACGGCTTCGCCCTTAGGCCCGCCAGTCTCATGGAATTCAAAATCAACCGATCCGCCAGGGCCCCAGGCCTGATAGCGGCGTGTACCACATTCTCCCGGCCCAAAGCCAAGCTGAGCTCGTCCCGGGTGAGGATATCGAGCGAAGGCGTATCGAGTTCCCGGCTTTTCAGCGCCGACCGAACCTTGCGTCGTCCGTCGTCCCCTGACCCAGCAGCATGAAACACCACCGCCGGCGGGGTTTTCTTGTCGAGTGCGCGCATGACGCTGTCGAACCCGGTATCAGCGAATCCGGCCCGCCGCGCCATGCCGAGATCGGCCTGCAGCCGGGCGACCAAGAGCTGCGCGACGTGATCGGCCAAATCGGGCGCGACATTCACCTTAGCCTTGGCGGCCTTGGCAAAATCGCCCTTGGCAACGGCCTTCGCAAAGGCGGCGCGATCGGCCGACAGCCAAATTCCGCGGCCGGGCAGCTTGCCGTCGAGGTCAGGAACGATGTCGCCGTCCGGGCTTACGACAAAGCGAACGAGTTTTTCCACCGGCAGGCTCGCGCCGGTGGCGATGCAGCGCCGCTCGTGGCTGGCGCCGTCATTGTCCGAGGTGGCTGCCAACATGAGGCGCCCTCCCCGTCGCTATCGCCCAAACCCGTTCCAGCGCTCGTCACTCCTTATCGTAAGACCCGAAAGGAGGGTCTTATATCCGGTCCTTCCGGTCTTGCCTATCGACAAAAAATTCAACTCTTCGAGGTGCTTACGCCTCTGCTTCCGGTACGTCACCGCTCTCTTCGGCGACTTCCTCGCCGGTTTCGGTCACGTTCTCTTCCACCACTTCCTCAACGGGCGCCTCGATCCAGCCGATTTTGATGCGGGCCTTCATGATGATGGCGTTGGCATCATCGGCCGTCAGCTCGAAGCCCTCCAGGGCGCCAGCGATGCGCACACGCTCGCTCTTGCCGGCAGCATCCTTGGTCACCTCGTAGTAACCGAGCAAATCGTCGGTAGCGCAGCCCGCCAGGTCTTCCAACGTCTTGATCTCGTGCTCGCCGAGGGCGACGGCCATCGCCGCGGTAACTCCGTCCACTTCCAGCACTTCATCCTCGACGCCGAGAGCGCGGCGCTTGTCATCTAGTTCCTTGTTGCGGGCGTCGATGTGCTCGACCGCGCGCTGCTGCAGTTCCTGGGCGGTCTCTTCGTCGAAACCCTCCACCGAGGCGAGCTCGTGCAGATCGACGTACGCCACATCTTCAATCTCGGCGAAGCCTTCGGAAGCGAGCAGCTGGGCGACGGTCTCATCAACATCCAGGCTTTCCATGAACAACGCGGTGCGGGTCGCGAATTCCTTTTGGCGGCGTTCCGATTCCTCGGCTTCCGTCAAAATGTCGATCTGCCAGCCAGTGAGCTGGGACGCCAGACGCACGTTCTGACCGCGGCGGCCGATGGCGAGCGACAACTGCTCGTCGGGCACCACAACTTCGACGCGATGGGTTTCTTCATCGAGCACGACCTTGGAGACTTCCGCCGGCGCCAGTGCGTTGACAATAAATGTCGCCGCTTCGCCGTTCCACGGAATGATGTCGATACGCTCGCCCTGCAGCTCCTGCACCACCGCCTGCACGCGCACGCCGCGCATACCGACGCAGGCCCCGACGGGATCAATGGACGAATCCTTCGAGATCACCGCGATCTTGGCGCGGGAGCCCGGATCGCGGGCCACAGCGCGAATTTCGATGATGCTGTCGTAGATCTCCGGCACTTCCTGGGCAAACAAGCGCACCATGAACTGCGGATGGCTGCGGGACAGGAAAATCTGCGGTCCACGGGTCTCTTTGCGGACATCGTAAATGTAGGCGCGGATGCGGTCTCCGGTGCGGAAGTTCTCGCGCGGGATCATCTCGTCGCGGCGGACGACACCTTCGGCGCGGCCGAGATCGACCACGACGGAGCCGAATTCGCTGCGCTTGACGATACCGTGGATAATCTCGCCGATGCGGTCCTTGTATTCCTCGTATTGGCGGGCGCGTTCGGCTTCGCGCACGTTCTGCACGATCACCTGCTTGGCGGCCTGAGCGGCGATGCGGGTGAATTCGACCGGTGGCAGCGTTTCGGCAATGATGTCGCCGATCATGGCTGAGGGGTTGCGCGCCTGCGCATCGGCCAAGCTGATTTCGATCTTGTCGTTCTCAACCAACTCCACGACGTGCAGATAGCGCGACACATGGGTCTCACCGGTCTTGGGATCGATCTCGACCTTGATTTCGTTTTCCGCGCCATAGCGGGCTTTTGCCGCGCGTTGCATGGCCTCTTCCATAGCGCCGAGGACGACCGATTTGTCGATCGACTTGTCGCGCGCGACCGCATCGGCGATCTGCAAGAGTTCGGTACGGTTTGCGGCAATCGCTGCCATAGCTCAGTGCTCCTTATGCGCTTCACGCGCCTTCAGATCTTCGTCAATCAGTTTGTCGGTGAGAACGAGTTTGGCTTCCGCAATGGCGCGGAAGGCCAGCGTGATAGTGTCTTTACCAACCTGCAACACCACATCGGACCCGTCGAGACCTTTCAGGATGCCGCGGAAGCGCTTGCGTCCGTCGATCATCGTGGAGGTTTCGATTTTGGCTTCGTGGCCAGCCCAGCGTGCGAAATCGGTGAGCCGGGTCAGCGGGCGGTCGATGCCGGGCGACGACACTTCCAAGAGATAATCGCCTTCGACCGCGTCCGGTTCGGCCTCGAAGAAATCCGACAGCGCGTTCGACAACGCGGCGCAATCTTCGACACTCATCGAACCGTCGGCGCGCTCTGCCATGATCTGCAGCGTCTTCTGCTTGCCGCCCAGCATGCGAAGACGCACCAATTGGAACCCGGCCGCCGTAATGATGGGCGCCAGGATCGGTTCCAGATGGGATACCGCACTAAGGATGAGCGTACGTCCTTGTTCTGTGTGGCCGGTTCAAGCCCGGCCACACGGCCAAACCTTTTCCCCGCGGCGGTCTCCGTTGACCGCCACACAACAGCATTCTGTTGTCTGGGATAGCCGCTATGTAGCCTTGAATAGAGGGAATTACAAGCCGATCACTTCTTATCGGGAAGCGTAACCGTCACTTCGTTGGACTCGGCCGCTGGCGGCTTTTTGTTGAACATGTCCCGGACCGGTTCGGGGCTGGAAAAAATGAACAGCAGCGCCCCTATCATGCCGACCAGGAACACGCCGGCAATCAAAATGGTCCCGAGGTCGGCCGGATGCGGCCATACCCATTTGCCGTCGTCATCGTCGTCGTCGTCGGAATGGGTCATGCGCTTGGTCCTAAGCCCTTATCGTGGCGGCAGAGAGGCGCACTGCCAAGTGTCAATTGTAATCCAGCGTCAGGCACGGGCGAAAGAATAATAGACTGGCGGACCGTGCAAAGCCTTGGCCTCATAGCGGGTCGGCGGCCAGTGGGCGGGCCGGGTGGTGAAATCGGCGGGACTGGCGGCGGTCCAGATAAAAGCAGGATGGGCGAGCAAGCGCTCCAGCGTCCAGGCGGCATAACCGGCGTCGTCACTGGCAAAACGGAACTCACCGTCCGGTTTCAACACGCGCGCGAATTCGGTCAGCATCGCTGTCTGGATGAAACGGCGCTTGTGATGACGCGTCTTCGGCCAAGGATCGGGAAACAGCACAAAAATCTTGCCTAACGTACCGTCGGGCAAGCTCGCAAGGATGTCGCGTGCATCGCCTTCATGGATACGGATATTGGGCGGTGGATCATCGGCCATATGCGACAAGAGCTTAGCAACGCCCGATTCATAAGGCTCGGCCCCGATCAGGCCCACAACTGGATTGGCCCGCGCCAGCGCCAGCATGTGCTCGCCCGCCCCGAACCCAATTTCCAGCCAGACGTCGTCAACCGGTGGTGAGAAGTAGGAGTGCGGGGCGGCGCCGTTCACGATGTTCAACGCCACCTTCGGCAGCAGCGTGCGGCGCAGGTCTTCCTTGTACGCCGACAGTTTAGGCCCTTTGCGGCGGCCGTAGAGTTTCTTCTGAAATTGCTCGTGCTCGAACATCTGCGCCCATAAACGAAAGGCGAGCCGGTACCCCGGCCCGCCTTCCAAATCAATATCGCCCGAAAACGCTTAGAACGCGCTCTTCAAAGCATCGACCAGATCGGTCTTTTCCCACGAGAAGCCGCCGTCGGCATCGGGGGTGCGGCCAAAATGGCCATAAGCCGCGGTGCGGGCATAGATCGGCTTGTTGAGACCGAGGCGCTCGCGGATCGCGCGCGGCTTCAGCGACACCAGTTCCGGCAGAATCAGTTCCAGCTTGGCTTCATCGACTTTGCCAGTGCCGTGGGTGTCGACATAGACCGACAGCGGCTCCGACACGCCAATCGCATAAGCGATTTGGATGGTGACCTTGTCGGCAAGACCGGCAGCGACCACGTTTTTCGCCAGATAACGCGCGGCATAAGCCGCCGAACGGTCAACCTTGGTCGAGTCCTTACCCGAGAAAGCGCCGCCGCCATGGGGGGCCGCGCCGCCGTAAGTGTCGACGATGATCTTGCGGCCGGTGAGGCCGGAATCGCCATCCGGGCCGCCAACCACGAAGGCGCCGGTCGGGTTGATGTGCCAGACAGTCTTAGGCGTGATCCAACCGGCCGGCAGGGCTTGTCGGATATAAGGCTCGACGATCTTGCGCACGTCGGCCGAAGTCAGCGACGCATCGAGGTGCTGAGTGGACAGCACGATCTGCACCGCTTCCACCGGCTTGCCATTCGAATAGCGTAAGGTCACCTGGCTCTTGGCGTCGGGGCCGAGTTGCGGCTCCTTGCCGGCGTGGCGCGCTTTTGCCAGCAATTCCAAAATCTTATGGCTATAGGCGATGGGGGCCGGCATCAGTTCCGGGGTCTCGTTGACGGCATAACCGAACATGATGCCCTGGTCGCCCGCGCCTTCGTCCTTGTTGCCCGCAGCGTCGACGCCTTGAGCAATGTCCGGCGACTGCGAGTGCAGCAGCACCTCGACCTTGGCGTTGGCATGGTGGAAGCCGGCCTGCTCGTAGCCGATCGACTTTATTGCCGCACGGGCAACCGCCTCAACCAGATCGTGTGTGATTTCCTTAGGGCCGCGGGTCTCGCCAGCGATCACGACGCGATTGGTGGTGGCCAGCGTTTCCGCCGCAACCCGCAGATCCCACGGTGAATAACCGTGTTTGGGGCCTTCCCGGAAAAATAGATCGACGATCTCGTCCGAAATCCGGTCGCACACCTTGTCGGGGTGACCTTCCGAAACGCTTTCGCTAGTGAACAGATAGTCTGACCGCGCCATGTGCAAAGCCCTTCTCAACGCGCCCGTAGGCGCTCCGTTTGAGGGGACTCCTTGCAGGTCTTGGGGCGGGGGTCAATGAGCATATGCACATTTCGGCATATGTTGGCCCAGGCGGACGGCACATGCGGCCTTGGAGCGCAGGTTTTCTGGTAAATTCAGAGTTTTATAGAATGAACCGGGACAAATCCTGGTCCTTGGCGAGGTCTTCCACCCGCGCCTTGACGTAAGTGGCATCGATGGTGAGCTTTTCGCCATGCTTTTCGGACGCGACATAGCTGATGTCGTCGAGGACGCGCTCCATCACCGTCTGCAGCCGCCGGGCGCCGATGTTCTCGACACTGGCATTGACTGAGGTGGCGATGTCAGCGATCGCGGCAATGCCGTCTTCGGTGAAATCGAGGCTGACGCCTTCGGTATTCATCAGCGCCACATACTGTTTTATCAGGCTGGCTTCCGGCTCGGTGAGGATGCGCTGCATGTCGTCGCGCGTCAGCGCCTTGAGTTCGACGCGGATCGGCAGACGGCCTTGCAGTTCGGGAAGCAAGTCCGATGGTTTGGCGGTATGGAACGCGCCCGAGGCGATGAACAGGATGTGATCGGTCTTCACCTGGCCGTGCTTGGTCGCCACCGTGGTGCCTTCGATGAGCGGCAGAAGATCGCGTTGCACGCCTTCTCGGCTGACATCGCCACCGCCGCGCAGTTCGGAGCGGGCGCAGATCTTGTCCAGTTCATCGAGAAAGACGATGCCGTTCTGCTCGGTGGATTCAATCGCCTCGCGGGTGACGGAGTCCTGGTCGAGCAGCTTATCAGCTTCTTCCGCTTTGAGCGGAGCACGCGCGTCTTTCACTTTCATCCGCCGCGCTTTTTGGCGGCCGCCAAAGGCCTTGCCGAAGATGTCCCCGAGACCCACCATCGAAATATTGGCGTTGGGCATGCCAGGTATTTCGAACTGGGGCATGCCGCCCACATCCTTCATCTCGATCTCGATTTCGGTTTCTTCGAGCTCTCCGGCACGTAAGGGGCGACGCTTGGTTTCGCGCAAGGCGGCTGAAGGCCCGGCCAGGGCATCAAGCAAGCGATCTTCGGCGCGGTCGTCGGCCAGCGCCTCCACGTCGTGGCGCTTGCGCTCGCGCACCTGGGCGATGGCGATTTCCAAGAGATCGCGCACGATTTGTTCGACATCGCGACCGACATAGCCGACTTCGGTAAACTTGGTCGCTTCCACTTTCAGGAACGGCGCCTGGGCCAGGCGCGCCAACCGCCGCGAGATTTCCGCTTTGCCGACGCCGGTCGGGCCGATCATCAAAATGTTTTTCGGCAGTATTTCCTCGCGCATCGCCGCCGGAAGTTGCTGGCGGCGCCAGCGGTTGCGCAGCGCAATGGCGACGGCGCGCTTGGCGTCGTGCTGGCCAACGATGAAGCGGTCGAGTTCAGAGACGATTTCGCGGGGGGTAAAGGCAGTGATCATCAGAGGGACAGGCTTTCAATAACCACGTTCTCGTTGGTGTAGATGCAGATGCCGGCGGCGATTTTCATCGCTTTCTTGGCGATCTCTTCGGCGGATAGATCCAAATCCATCAGGGCGCGGGCGGCGGCAAGCGCATAAGGCCCACCCGAGCCGATGCCGATGAGGCCGTCTTCCGGTTCGACGACGTCGCCGGTGCCGGACAGGATCAGGCTGGTTTTGGCGTCGGCGACTGCCATCATCGCTTCCAGGCGCCGCAGGTAGCGGTCGGTGCGCCAGTCTTTGGCCAGTTCGACGCACGCCCGCGCCAGATTGCCGGGATGCTGCTCCAGTTTGGATTCCAGCCGCTCAAACAAAGCAAAGGCGTCGGCAGTAGCCCCGGCGAAGCCGGTAATCACGTCGCCTTTGCCGAGGCGACGGACCTTTTTGGCATTGGATTTCATCACCGTCGCGCCCAGGGTAACCTGGCCGTCGCCGGCGACAAGAACGGTACCGCCCTTACGGACGCTGAGGATGGTGGTTGAACGCCATTTCTGATCAGACATGATAGGTGCCTCTATAGGCTAGGATTCGGGAATATGCAGCCATCTGAAAGACCTTTGGCGAAAATACCTCTGGTCGACCTTCGCGGCCATACCCCCTTGGAACTGCTGTTTCTTTTCCGGCGGCCGGCCAACATCCTGCTCGACGGGGCGTTAGCGCTAGTCGGCCACGGCCCGGGACGGGTGCTGGCGCTGGCGACCGATCACTTCTCCAAACGGTGGCTGAAGAAAGCGAGCAATCCCTATCTCGAAGAGATCGACCTGATCGCGAACGCCATCCACCGGCCCGGTGTCTATGCGCTCAATACCTGCCTTGAGTGGGGCTGCACCAGCGGCGCTTGGACGAGTCCGTCGGGGCCCTTTTTGCGGCGGGTGCTCGATTGGCCATTCCCGCGCCTGGGCGAATTTCCGGTGGTGGCGCAGTACCATGGCCGTTTGGGCAATTATTTCAATGTGACCTGGCCTGGCTTTGCCGGGGTTTTGCAGGCGATGGCGCCAGGCCGCTTTGCCGCATCCATTAACCAGGCCCCGCGCCGCAAACATGCTGGCGGCTTCCTCGGCGCCTGGGTGGCGGGGCGCTTCAAGACCAACACCCGCCTCGCCTTGCCGCCGGTTCATCTCTTGCGCCGGGCATTCGAAACCGCGCGCGATTACGCGAGCGCCCGCACCATGCTCAGCATGACCCCGCTGGCGGTTCCGGCGATTTTCACGCTCACCGGCATTCACCCTAGCGAAGCTTGCGTGATTGAGCGCACCGAGGATGCCTATGCGGTGCGCGAGCTTGCGGACGGACGGGTCTGCGCCGCCAATGCGTTCACCTCGCAGTTGAACGACTCCGAGCTCGGCTGGAAGGCGCGGCCGATCGATAGCTTCGGACGGCTGGCCCAAGCCATGGGTATTCCCGGCGACACCGAAGACATGTCCTGGTTTACTGCCCCGATTGCCAATGTGAACAGCCGTCTGGTGATGGTCGCCAACGCCGCCACCGGCGCCCTCAAGGTGCTGGGCACCGCCGGCCGCAAGCCGGTCACCGAGCTGTTCGAACTGGCGGCATAGGTTTTTTATTAGCGCGGGCGTTGCTATGAACGCCGTAAGCAATTCGGAGTCTTTCATGCGCACAGCCACCGTCGAACGCAAAACCCGCGAAACCGAAATCGCCGTCTCCCTCGACCTCGACGGGGCAGGCGAGTGCGATATCGACACCGGCATCGGTTTTCTCGACCACATGCTGGAGAGCTTCGGCCGCCATGCGATGATCGACCTCAAGGTGCGGGCACAAGGCGATCTGCATGTCGACTATCACCACACCACTGAGGACACCGCTATCGTCATCGGTCAGGCGGTGAAGAAGGCACTCGGCGACCTCGCTGGCATCACCCGCTTTGGCTCGGCCGGCATTCCGATGGACGAAGCTTTTACCCGGGTGGCCGTGGATGTGGCGGGGCGGCCTTATCTGGTGTGGCGGGTGAAATTTACCCAGCCCAAGATCGGCGAGTACGACACCGAGCTGTTCAAGGAATGGTTCCAAGCCTTCGCGATGAATGCAGGCCTCTGTTTGCACGTCGAAAATGTCTATGGCGAGAACAGCCACCACATCGTGGAAACCTGCTTCAAAGGCCTCGCTCGCGCCTTGCGCCAAGCGATCACCCCCGATGAGCGATTGGAAGGCGACGTCGCTTCCACCAAAGGCATGCTGGGCGAGAAGGATGATTGAGCGTCCAAGGTTGACCTGACGTTCCCCCTCCGTTCTAATGTTGTCATGGAAAAAGCCATCGGGGTTGCGCGCGGGGTTTCGCGGCTGCTGATTCAGGAGGGCTATTCGCCCATTCTGGAATTCACCCTGGCCAATGGGCGGCGGCTCGATGTGGCGGCATTGGGGCCGGACGGCACCATGGTTGGGGTGGAAATCAAAGTTGCGCTATCGGACCTCAAGGGTGACCAGAAATGGCCGGAATATCTTGAGTTCTGCGAGCTGTTTTACTTCGCCATCCCGCCCGATTTTCCCGATGAATATGTACCGGAAGACACCGGCCTGATCGTCGCCGACCGCTTTGGCGGGGCGATCGTGCGGCCCAGTCCCCGTACCGTGCTGCACCCCTCACGGCGCAAGGCGGTGACTTTAAGTTTCGCGCGCGTGGCGGCGGAACGCCTCGCGCAGATCATCGAGACGACCAATTCCATTTGATTTGAGGGACGGTTCCAGCGCCCGCCGGAGCATGTCTTGTGCTCATACGGCAGGCTGCGGGAACGGTAAAAGAGCAGAAATTAACGCGGGGAACGCTTCGCCAGGATCCGCTGCAGGGTGCGACGGTGCATGTTGAGGCGGCGGGCGGTCTCGGAGACATTGTGGCCGCACAATTCGTAGACGCGCTGAATGTGTTCCCAGCGGACGCGATCGGCCGACATCGGATTTTCCGGCGGCTTCGGCTTGGAACCTGGCGCAGCAAGCAGCGCGTTGGCAATGTCGTCAGCGTCGGCGGGCTTGGGAAGATAATCGATGGCGCCATACTTCACGGCGGCGACAGCGGTGGCGATGTTGCCGAAACCGGTCAGCACCACAACGCGGCCTTCGGGACGCACCGCATGCAGAGTTTCAACGACGTCAAGGCCGTTGCCGTCTTCGAGCTTGAGGTCGACCACTGCATAGGCCGGCGGGGCTTCCTTGGCACGCGCCTTACCGTCGGCGACGCCTTCAGCAATGGTCACCACGAAGCCGCGGGTTTCCATCGCCCGGGCCAGACGTTCGCGCAAGGGGCGATCGTCTTCGACAATCAAAAGTGTTTTGTCTTCCATCATTGTTCTTCTTCCTTACGCACGTTCGCCAATAGGCCTGGTTGCACGACTGGTCAATCCTCTTCGCCCCGTTCCGGCGCCGTCTCACCGTCGATTGACCCTCGCGGCCAGGACACGCTCACGCGCGCCCCGCCACCGGGCGGGTTAAGAGCTTTCACGGAACCACCGGTTTGTTCCAGCAGGGTCTTGGCGATGAAGAAGCCCAGACCCATGCCTTCATGCTTGCCGATCTTGGCGGTCGGCGGGCCAATTTCGGTTTCGCCCACAGCGTTATCGCCGGGACGCGAGGTGATGTAGGGCTCGCCAATTTTTTCAAAAATGTCGGGCGCAAAGCCGGGGCCGTCGTCTTCCACCGTAACCTTCAAGGCGGTTGGCGACCACGAGGCTTCGATCCGCACCCGCGCGCGCGCGAAGTCGGCGGCGTTCTCGATAATGTTGCCGAGGCCGTGCAGCAGCTCGGGGGCCCGCCAAACTTGCGGCTGAGGGATATCGCGGTCGGTTGGGGCGGCGGAAATGACGATCTCGAGTTCTTCGTCGCGGAATTCGTCGGCAAGATCGTCGAGCAAAGCACAAATCGGCAACCGCGCCGTGCCACCCAGCATCGGCTCGTCGGGGCGGGCGAGCTTCATCAAAATCATACGGCAGCGCTCGGCCTGGCTGCGCAGCAAACGGGCGTCCAGGGCTTCGGGCGAACCGGGCGGCAGCGCCCGCTCCAACTCATGCGAAACGATGGCGATGGTGCCGAGCGGTGTGCCCAGTTCATGAGCGGCGGCGGTTGCCAAAGCGCCGATAGTCGACAAACGCTGCTCGCGCGACAGGGCCAGTTGGGTGGCGGCTAGCCCCGCCGACATGCGGGCGCCTTCCGAAGCAATGCGCCAAGCGTAAACGGAGGTGAAGCCGATCCCGAGCACCAGTGAGGCCCACACACCGGCTTGGTACAGCGGCGGTAGTACCATCGGAGGACCGACCCAGGGCAGCGGCTCGTGCACCACCGAAATGATCGTGGTGGCGGCGAGCGCGATGGCGCCGAGGATCATGGTGTTACCGAGGTTCAGGGTCGAAGCCGCAATCACAACGGGGGCGATGAACATCAGGGCGAAAGGGTTCTGAATGCCGCCGGTGAGGTACAACAGGGCGGCAAGCTGCAACACATCGATGGCGAGGTAAACGGTGGCTTCGCGGTTGGTCAGACGCTGGCTGACCGGATAGCGGAAGGCGAGCGCCAAATTGAGCCCGGCGCTGAACAAAACACAGGCTAGGCATTGGGCGATCGGCAAGGGGTATTTGAAGCCGAAATAAACCAGGACCAGCGCTACGGTTTGGCCGCCAGCCGCCATCCACCTTAGATTGGTAAGAGTTCTCAGTCTCACTCGGCCGCGCAAGGCAGAGGCTGATGCGATGGGTAGGGCCCGCGGCGCCGCGAACTTTCGTTCACCCTCCGGGGATTCAGCCGTCTGCGACATGTTCTCCATGTCCTTATCAGCCTAAGGTGCGACCAAGAGTGCAATACGTAATGATCCGCACAGCTTAGCCGACAAAAATCGACCGTTTTCCCGAACAATCTCCGGATCGGCTGCGGCGGCTTTAGTGCGGCAAACTGGCAAATTTGTGTCCTGCGATATCACGATCGGCAGAATGCACGTAATTTTTGCGCAGGCGGTTAATCCGCAGTCTTGAACTGCACCTGCAACTCAGAAGCTAACTTGTATCATTACAGGGTGGGTGTGGGAATGCCCGCTTGGGTGGTGGCCGCGATCAGGGTATTGCGCATCAGGCAGATAATGGTCATCGCCCCAACTCCGCCCGGCACCGGCGTGATATGGGCGGCCCGTTCCGCCGCCTCGGCATAAGCCACATCACCGACCAGTTTGGTTTTGCCCTCGCCTGCGTCGACCCGGTTGATGCCGACGTCGATCACAGTGGCGCCCAGCTTGACCCAGTCGCCACGGACGAATTCGGGCTTTCCGATCGCCGCCACCAGAATATCGGCGCGGCGGCTGACCTCCGGCAAATCGCGGGTCTTAGAATGGGCCATGGTCACAGTGGCGTTGGCGGCCAGCAGCAGTTGCGCTGCCGGCTTACCGAAGAGTAGCGAGCGGCCGATCACCAGCGCCTCCAAACCGGCGACGGCGCCGATGGTCTCCTTGAGCAAGATCATCATGCCGGCCGGGGTACACGACACCAGCTTGGCGCGCCCCGATAGCAAAAGCCCGGCGTTGGTGGGTGTCAGGGCATCGACGTCTTTGGCCGGATCAAGGATGTCGAGCACCGCTTGCTCGCGGATCTGCGGCGGCAGCGGCATCTGCACCAGAATGCCGTGGACCGAAGGATCGGCGTTGAGGCCTTTCACCAGCGCCAGAACCTCAGCCTCACTCGCGGTGGCGTCCAGATGGTGATGTACCGATTTGAAGCCGAGCGCCTCGGCGGTCTTGTTCTTGTTGCGGACATAGACTTCCGAGGCCGGATCGTTGCCGACCAGGACGGTGGCAAGACCGGGCACCAGACCGTGATTGGCCTTGAGGCGGGCAGTTTCCGCGATCAGGCGGGCCTTCAGTTGGGCGGCATGGGCCTTGCCGTCGATGATGGACGCGGTCATTTCGCTAATCCTTCGAGCCGGGCGGCCAGAGTGGCGGAATCGCCCGTGATTTCCACCCTTTTCAAGCGCGCCGTGGCGCCGGAGGCAATACGCAGGCTCGATTTGGGCACAGCCAAGGTTTTGGCCAGGAGTTCGACCAGGGCGGCGTTGGCCTTGCCGTCTTCCGGCACGGCGCGAACGCGGGCTTTCAGGTGCTCCGAACCGTCGGAGGCGGCTTGCCAGCCCTCCACCGCATCGCGCCCGCCTTTGGGGGTCAGACGGACATGAAAGCTGACCATCCCGCCAGCAATGCGAAGGCGATCCGCCACAGCGTCAGAACGGGAAGCGGACATAGAGCCAAACCACCAGCTTCTGCAGGAAGATGATGGCGATGAACACCACGATCGGCGACAGGTCGAGCCCGCCGATCGACGGTAGGACGCGGCGCACTTGGCGGAACACCGGCTCGGTCAGGATATCGAGGAACCGGACCACGCTGCGCACGATATTGTTGTGGTAATTCACAACGTTGAAGGCGAGCAGCCAGCTCATGACCACGGCGGCGAGAACAATCCAGGAATAGACATCGAGCAGGGTGAGGATCAGCCAGATGACGGGGTTGACGGCGGTGTACATGTTGTTGCGCGGCTCCCATGGGCGGCGCAGGACCTATCCCGTTTCGCCCCCACCCTGCAAGCCGCGCCCGATTACGGGGTGAATCAAGGCTAACGCGCCGAGGCGCGGCCGGTTGCACCATTTCCTCCCGCCCGGTGCAATATGACCGTATCAAGAGAATTGCCGTTCCACCGAAATGGGATCTGCCTTTTCAGGTGTTGAACCGGTGTGGGCCTAATTCTGTTCGGGGGGCATACTTGGCGGATTTCGATACATCGAAAATCGCGCACCTCTTGGTGCTTGCGGAGCGCGGGGCGGTCGCATTCCGCCACTACGACAACGCCCATTATTAGACGCCCGCCGCATCGCAGTGAAACCAGGAACCAAGGATCATCGGCAATTGCTATGCCGGGATCGACCACAACAAGCTGCGTCCGTTCCTGGCCCTGACGCGAACGACGCAAAGCCCGCAAGAATGTCTCGACTGCGATGTGGCAACCGGCTGTGCCTGGTGCTCAGGCTACAATTACGACAGCGCGTCGAGTAGCACATTATTTATGCGTGCCATCTTCGTGTGCAAAATGCACAAGGCGCGCATGCGGGCAAACGCCTATTACTCGGCCAAGCTGGACCGGAAGACCGCCAAGACCTGACGCGTTGCAACGGCCCTTCTGCCACTTTTACAGCCGGCTTGCGACAGCGCGAAATGGGCAATTCGTACGTCGATGGATCTACTGACTTCGTCCTTAATGAATTGTGGACGATGGGAGTTCTTGCGGCGCTGATTTGAGTTCGTGTAGGCGTGTCCCATATCTGTAACAAATTATCCCACACAGGCTTGCTGCCGAAAACCAATGGGCGAACCATTCTTCTTTCATCGCTATGCTGCCGGGACAGGCTGGTATGGACTGAACGTCCTTACCCGTCCAATTGTCCGCGAGTCTCGGTCACCCGAGGCCGGCCGCACGACTGAACACAAAGAGACGACCTTGCCCGGGGGTAAACCACACGCAACGCCAAGACGCGGCCTCGCATTATTGAGTGCCGTGTTGGTTTGCGTTGTGCTGGCGCCGCCGCTTGCGGCTGCTGACGTTTCGCCCGCCGATCTCAATGCCGCGGTGCGCTCGCTCGGGTTCCTGTCGTCACTGCAAAACCGCTCTTCGATTGTGATTGGTGTCGTCTACAACGGCGCCGATCCCGCGTCGAAGGCGCAAGCAGCCCGCGCCGCCGCCGAATTGGTGCGTCTTGCCGGTCCTCGCTCCGCCACGATCGCGGCGTTTGTCGTAGCGGCGCAAGACTTGGGATCGCAACATTACGACGCGATCTATCTGATGGGACTGCCGGCTGAGACCAGCCGTGCCGTTTCCGACTTCGTCCGGCGCCAAGGCGTCGTTTCGGTTTCTTACGATCCCGCGTGCCTGGAGATGCAGACCTGCGTGCTACTGGTACAGGCCCGCACGAGCATGTCCGTTGTTCTGGATACCGCACTCGCTAAGGCGGCGGGTGCGAAATTCTCCACAGTGTTTACGATGTTGGTGAAACGCAAATGAGTAAGATCCCAACTCTGCCGTTCGCGGCGCTTCTACTGTTGTCGGCGGCAAATGCCCAGTCGATGGATTACGGATCGATCGAACAGCTCTTCGGCGAGCCGGCAACCACGAGCGCAACCGGGTCGCCGCAACGCGCCACTGAGGTCGCCGCCAACATGACCATTGTGACCCGTGATGAGATCGCTCGTTCCGGTGCGCGCGACATCCCGGGAATCTTGCGCCATGTTGCCGGCGTTGATGTGCTGCAATGGGCGAACGACAATTTTGACGTCTCGGCGCGCGGCTACAATCAGGCCTATTCCGCCCGGACCCTGGTTTTGATCGACGGCCGCCAAGTCTATGTCGATTCCTTTGGCTTCACGCCTTGGAGTGCGCTTCCGGTCGAACTCGGCGCCATCCGTCAGATCGAGGTCGTCAAGGGTCCCAATGCAGCGCTGTTTGGCTTCAACGCCGTGGCGGGCGTGATCAACATCATCACCAACAATCCGCGCTACGACGACGTAACGACGGCCTCTCTGCGCTATGGCAGCCAGAACATGGCGGAAGCTTCGGGCGCGATGCGCTTCGCGCTCGGACAGGATGTCTTCTTGCGGCTTTCCGCCGGCTACCGCTCGGACAAATCGTTCGGCACTTCCAATCCGCTACCGGTCGATGGCGTGCCGCGGCCCAAGAACGATCGCACCTCGGTGGATGCCGACGCGGTCTTCCGTCTGCCCGCGGACATCGAACTTGAACTCGAAGCCAGTCACACCCAGGCCAATCAGAACGAGGTTTCCGGAGGCTATAAGCTCCAAACGTCGGAATACGGCACCAATTCCGTGCTGGCGCGGCTGTTGGCCGATAGCGGCTGGGGCCTGGTGCGCTTGACCGGCTATTCGAACTGGTTTGCCTGGACGCGAGCGGTCGGTGCGGGAAACGTTGCGCCCAAGCTGATGAACCAAGTCACGGTCATCCAGGCCGAAGACGCCTTCAGTGTCACCCCCAATCACACTATCCGCCTCGCCGCCGAGTATCGTCATAACGAGGTAGGTCCGCGCGATGGCAGCGACGGCTGGGTCGCATTCGATGCCGGTTCCGCTTCGGCGATGTGGAATTGGCAGATTTTTCCAGATCTGTCCTGGACCAGCGCTTTGCGCTTCGACAGCGTCTCTTACGATAGCAAGCTCGCCAAAAGCAGTACCAGACAAACCTCGATTGCAGGTGCACCGCTGCAAATCGATCAATGGAGCTTCAATGCCGGATTGGTCTGGAACGCGACAGCGAGTGATACGCTGCGGTTGATCGCCTCGCGCGGCGTTCAGCTTCCCAATCTCGTTCAGGTGTGGGATGCCGCCGCTGGTCAAGCCGAAGTCTCCGACCCGACATTGCGCTTGCGGCCATCCTCGGTGACCAACGTCGAGGTGTTATGGAACCGGCATTTCACTGCCATCAACGCGCGCATGCAGGTTGGCGTGTTCCATCAGGAAACCACCGACGTCATCTCGACCGGCAGCGGCACCGTCGACGTACCGGGATCACCGGGCATGGCGCCGGCGAATGTCGGCTCCTCGCAAGCGACGGGTCTTGAAATCGGCTGGAACGGCCAATTATTCGCAACCTGGACCTGGTCGGTGAGCTATCGCTTCGAGCTCATTAACGACAATTACGTCAAAGGCACCGGCCGCACCGATCTTGTCAATTACGAAGACACCACACCGCAACATGTCGCTAAAGCCGGTCTCGGCTGGACCTCGGGCCCTTGGGAAGCCAACGCCTACATGCATTTCCAATCGGAGTCGGCGGGTTTGCGCCGTTTCGGGCCGGGGCGTCTGCTTGTTCCGATTCAGCCCTTTACTTCGATCGATGCCCGGCTGGCCTATCGCCTGACGGATCAATTCTTGCTGGCAATTTCGGGCCAGGATTTGTTCAACGCGCAGCAGCAACAGACCTCAGGGCCAAACGTCGAACGCCAGTTCTTCGTCACCCTCGCATTTGATATGTAATATCCATGGGCGACACGGACCTTTTTTGGCAGATCACCGTGGTTGAGGCACTTCTCAATCTGGCGATTTTTGCCGTGGCCGTGATCGCTTATGGCCCGGTCAATATCCTTGCCGCCCGTCTGCGCGCCACGACCTCGATTCCGCTGGGAACAGCGACCGGTGTTTTGTTCGGGATCGCCACCGCAATCACCGTGTTGCAGCCGGTGCATCTCATCGGCGGCGCGCCGACCGGCAGCCAGACGGTTCTGCTCGCGCTCGCCGGTCTGTTGGGGGGACCATTTGCGGCGCTGGCGGCAGTGCTGATCGCCTGCACGGCGCAGCTTGTACCGTATCTGCAAGGCCTGCCGCTCGACGGTTTCGGCCTGACCATCCTGGCGGTTGCGGCGGCGGCGGGTGTGATGTTGCGTTTCGGCCTCGACCGGTTTGCCCATGTGAGCGGCGTCTCCTACTGGCACTTTCCAATTCTGGGCAGCCTTTCGGCGGTGCTCGATCTGGCGGCGCAGTGGGTTTTCCAGGGCGGACCCGCTGCCACTCTGTCGGCGGCGCCGACCTTGTCGGCCCATGTCATCGAAATCACGATTTTGGGGACGTTGCTGCTGCATGAAAAGCGCCGCCACGAAACCGAACAGGATTTGCGCGCCAGCGAGCTACGCCTCGCCAACCAGGCCCGCGAACTTGCCGCCCAAACCGAGGAACTGGCGGCACAGGCGCGCGAACTCGCCGCCGCCCGCGACGCCGCCGAGGCCGCCGACCGGGCCAAAAGCGAATTCCTCGCCAATATGAGCCATGAAATCCGCACGCCCATGAACGGCGTCATCGGTATGGCGGGGCTGCTGCTCGAAACCGATCTCGACGACGAACAGCGCCGCTATGCCGAAACGGTGTGCGAATCCGGCGAAGCGTTGATCGACATCGTCAACGATATTCTCGACATCTCCAAGCTCGAGGCTGGACGGCTGGAACTCGAGAACATCGAATTCGACCTTGGCGATCTCGCCGACAAGGCGGCCGGGCTCTTGCTCGCCAAGGCGCGCGAGAAGGGAATCGACATCGGCGTGTTCGTAGCGCCCGAGGCGTGCGGCAGCTTCCGCGGCGATCCCTCGCGGCTCCGGCAGATTCTGCTCAATCTCATCGGCAATGCGATCAAGTTCACCGACAAAGGCGGGGTCGCCTTGCAGGTCTTTGCCGTGCCTGACGACAGCGATGCGGCGCGCCTTCGCTTCGAGATCACCGATACCGGCATTGGCATTCCCGATGAACGCCAACAGCGGCTGTTCAAGAAGTTCAGCCAACTCGACAGTTCGATAACGCGCCGCTACGGCGGCACTGGATTGGGACTCGCCATCTGCAAAGAACTGGTCGAGGCGATGGGTGGCGAGATCGGCGTCACCTCCGAACCAAGCAATGGGTCGACGTTCTGGTTCGAACTGCCGCTGGTCCAATCGACCGCGGCGAAAGATCAGCCCGCGTTCCTGCCGCAGCGGCGGATGCGGGCGCTGGTGGTCGATGAAGTGCCACTGATCGGCTACCTCACGCGCCGTCACCTCGAATGTTTCGGCTTCGAAGTCACCACTGCGCTGAGCCCGTTCGCGGTCCTCAGTGAAATCGACCGGGCCGAGCGCGATGAGCAACCGTTCGATCTGGCGGTGTTCGATCACGTCATGCCCATTCTGCCCGGCGACCGCTTGGCCGCCCGCGTGCGGGCGCTGCCGGCGGGCGCAGCGATCAAGCTCATTCTGCTCACCTCGGCCGGACGCGACAGAATCGAAGATCCGTCCGCCGTCGATGCCGTCTTGGAAAAGCCGCTGCAGACACGCGCCTTCGGCGATTGTCTTGCGGCTATTTTTGCCCCGGCACGGCGTCAACCAGTGCCCTCTGGTGCGCCCAAGCGTACCACACCAATCTCCGGGCGCGGTTTGACCGTATTGCTGGCGGAGGACAACCGGGTCAATCAGGACGTGGCGCGCACGATCCTCACCCGTGCCGGCCATCGCGTCGACATCGCCGAGAACGGCAAGATGGCGGTCGATGCCGTGCGCCGCAACGCCTACGACGTCGTCTTGATGGACGTACAGATGCCGGAGATGGACGGCATTGAGGCCGTCAGGCTGATCCGCGCCCTGCCGCGTCCGCTCCGCGCCGTGCCCGTCATCGCCATGACCGCCAATGCCATGGCAGGGGCCCGCGACGAATATCTCGCCGCCGGCATGGACGACTACATCTGCAAGCCGGTGCAGCCCAAGGTATTGATCGCGAAGCTCGCCGCACTTGCCGCCGCGAAATTCGGCCCTCCAGAGCGTCCCGCCGCAATCCCCGCCACAGCGCTGGAACCGGTGCTCGACGAACAGAACCTGAGTGACCTTTTGGAAGCGGTTCTCACCGAAAAGACCATCGGCTTTGTCGAAGTGTTCTTAAGTGATGCCGCCGAACGGCTCATCCAGATCGACGCGGCGATTGCGGACGGTGACCTCGACGCCTGCCGGCGGGCCGCCCATTCGCTGATCAGCATGGCCGGCACCTTCGGCGCCATGCGGATGAGTGCTTTGTCGCGGCAACTGGAAAACGCGTGCAAGAACGCCGATGCGGAAGAGGCCGTTGCCCTGGCCGGGCGGCTGCACGTCTGCGGCAAGGAGAGCGCTGCAGCCTTGTTGGATTGGATGGCGAAAAGCCGGGCCGCCGCGCCGCTTTGATCCCTCACGCATCGTGCAAATCGCGCAATTGGCCGTTCCCAGGAGCTGGCCAATCATTAACTTTTGCGCCTTTTGCCCCACACCTCGCGGAGTAGCAAAAAACCACTCGGATGTAGGTGACAACCCATTGATCCTATTAGGAGAAATGGTGGAGCTGAGCGGAATCGAACCGCTGGCCTCCTCATTGCGAACGAGGCGCTCTCCCAACTGAGCTACAGCCCCTAACCAAGGGTCCCCGCCCCCGGACGGACCGGCAACGGGATGGGGGGCGTATGTAGGAAGCGGCCTATCGCGCTGTCAAGCGGGACCTAGCAACCGTCTTGTCGCTACAGACATTTTCTTGTCGTGCGCCCCGTTCACTGGCGCTTTACTATGTTGGTTTATTGCCAGGAACGATGCGCAAACATCTTCTTCTCCCGGTTCTTTTGGCGGCAGCTTTGGCTGTTCCCGGGCCCGCGGCCTTTGCGGCGGAAACCGCCGCTACCGCCGAAAAGCCCGCCAAAGACAAAAAGGACAAGAAGGACGCGGTCCACAAGATCGCCCAGTCCGATAGCTATTTGATGGTGGACCCGCTTTATTCCTCTATCATCGATGGCAGCCGGCCGCTCGGTCTTCTGATGATCGGCATAGGCCTCGACGTGCCCGATCCAGAGTTGCGCGACAAAATCGAGCGCGACATGCCACAGCTCAGAGACGGTTACGTCCGCAGTCTGATGGCCTACACGGCCATCAACGTGCGTTCGTGGCGCCAGCCCGATGTGGCAGCGATTGCCGACCGCTTGCAAGGCGTGACTGATCGCATTCTGCGAAAAAAGGGGGCGCGGGTTCTGCTGGCACAAGTGGCGATTCAGCTCAACCAATAGAGCGCTTTCCGGAAAAGTAGTGCCAAGAGGGCGAGAGCTACCGCGAACGACGCGTATTTGGCGGTTTTCCATTCGAAAACGCGGCGAAACAAAGTTCGTCGCACGCCGCGTTTGATCTGGCATAATACCGGTTGCTCGGATCGGATTGTTCTCATGACACAACTTCCACGCGTCGCCCCGGTGCTCGCCGCTGCCCTTAGCGGCGGTGCGATTTTCTTGTCGATGGGCCTGGCCGGAACCGTTTCACCGGGACTGGGCGCGCTGTGGATCCTGGCACTCTTGGCACCGGTACCGGTGTTGTGGTTCGCCTTCCGCGCAGAACATGGCTGGGTCGCATTCCTGGTGGCGCTGGCGGCCTACGCCCTCGGAAGCTGCAACATTCTACCCGCCTATGCCGGAACTTTGTCACCGCTGGCGCTGGTGCTGGCGATTCTCGTGCCCGCATTGCTGTTTGCCGGCGCGGTCGTGGCGGCGCGGTTCGTGAGCCTTCGCGTCACGCCCATCACGGCGGTCATCGCCTTCGCCTTCTTCTGGACCGGCTTCGACTATCTGCTGTCGCTCGGCCCCAACGGCACTGCGGCCTCGCCTGCGTATGCCCAAGTTGGCATGCCGTGGATGATCCAAGTCGCCGCGCTGTTCGGCGTCTGGGCGATCACCTTCGTCGTGGCTTTCTTCGCCGCGGCCTTGGCAATGGCTGCCGCCACGCGCCAGCGCCTGTTTGCCGTTCTCGCCGCCGGTATTTTGTTTCTCAATCTGGGATACGGCTTCTATCGCATCACGACTGCGCCCACGAGCCCAATAGTTGCTGTCGGTCTCGCCGCCAATGACGATCTGGTGCCGCTCCGCTTTAAGCAAGACGAAGTCAGCGCCCTGAAAGTCGTGAAAGCCTATGCTGATGTCGGCCGGACGCTGGCGCAGCAGCAGGCCACACTGATCGTCTTTCCCGAACGCACTGCCGTACTGAAGCCGGAGTGGCGCGACGCGGCGAATGCGGAACTGGAGACGGTCGCCCATGTCGGTCACGCCGCGGTGGTGATGGGATTCGATGATCGCCAAAAGCCGCGCCACAATGCGGCGTTCTATTACTTCGCCAACGGTGCGGCGCCGCAGAGCTATTTCAAGCGCCATCTGGTGCCCGGCCTCGAGAGCGTGTTTGAGCCCGGCGACAAGAGCTTCATGACCAGCGATTTCACTGGCGTCACCATCTGCAAGGACATGGATTTTCCCGCCACGCTGCGCGCGTATTCGCAATTGCAGCCGACGCTCTATGCGGTACCGGCCTGGGATTTCGGCAACGACGGTGCCTGGCATGCCCGGCTCGCCATTCTGCGCGGGGTAGAGAACGGTTTTGCCGTAGCGCGCGCCGCCAACAACGGGTTCCTCACCGTCAGCGATGCCTATGGCCGGGTGATTGCCGCCAAACCCTCCACAGGCGGCGGCATGGTCACGCTCCGGACTGATGTGGCGCGCGGGCCGGGCCGGACACTTTATGCCCAAACCGGCGACGGGCTTGGCCAGATTGCACTCGTGATGAGCCTGGTGCTGCTCGGCGTGGCGGTGGCGGCGACTAAGCGCCCGGAGTAAGAAGCGCCCATGACTGAGCCTTTGATCACCGCCCATCACCTGACGCTCGCGGCTGGATGCTTGACGATCTTGAACGATGTCTCGCTGGCGATTCATCCCGGCGAGATCGTCACCCTGATCGGTCCCAACGGATCGGGCAAAACGACGCTGTTGAAAGCATTGCTTGGTCTCGTTCGTGTCAAAGGCGACATCACCCGCCGTCCCGGCCTCAAGGTCGGTTATGTACCGCAGCAGTTCACCCCCGATCCCAGCCTGCCGATGACAGTGCACCGTTTTCTCGACCTTTTCGCCGGACACCAAGCGGGTTGGGCGGCGCTCAAACGCGTCGGCATTGCCGATGCGCACGACCGTCAGCTTAGCGCTCTGTCAGGCGGGGAAATCGCCCGGGTGCTGCTGGCGCGGGCTGTTGCCGGAAAACCCGATCTGTTGGTGCTTGATGAACCGCTGGCGGGCGTCGATGTTGCGGGCGAGGCCGCACTTTATCACCTCATCGCTGAGCTGCGCGACGAACTGAATTGCGGCATCCTTCTGGTCAGTCACGATTTGCACGTGGTGATGGGAAAATCTGACCGCGTGATCTGCCTCAATCATCATATCTGTTGCGAAGGCGATGCGCACGACGTGCGACGTGATCCTGCCTTCATCGAACTGTTCGGCGCCCGCGGCGAGCTGGCGCTTTATCCCCATCACCACGACCACGCCCATTCGCTGGCCGGCGAAACCCTTCATGATCATTGACGATTTTCTCTGGCGCGCCGGATTGGGCGCAGGGCTCCTGGCGGCCGCTTGCGGTCCGATCGGTTGCTTCATTCTGTGGCGGCGGATGGCTTATGTCGGGGAGTCGGTGGCGCATATGGGCCTGCTCGGCGCCGCCATCGGGCTGTTGATGGGCGTCAATGCACTGGTCGGCACGGCAGCGCTGGCGATTGCGGCGGCGCTCATCATGACGCGCGCCTCCGACCGTACCATTCCGGCCGGAACCTTCGTCGGCATCATCGGCCATATGGGTCTGGCGCTTGGCTTTATCGTGTTGTCACTGATGGACACGGTGCGCACCGACCTGCTCGGCTATCTGTTCGGCGACGTGCTGGCGCTTTCCAACCAGGATCTGATCGCCATCGCTGCGGTCGGCATCGTGGTCCTCTGCGCCACCGCCGTGATCTGGAAGCCACTCCTGCGCAGTGCCGCCGGAGGACCGATCGCCGCTGCCGAAGGCCGCACCAGCGCCCTGGCCCAGACCGGGTTTCTGATTCTTACGGCCGTCCTGGTCGCGTTTGGACTGAAAGTGGTGGGGGCGCTGTTGATTGTTGCCCTTCTGATCATCCCGCCCGCCGCTGCCCGGCCTTTGGCCAAGACGCCAGAAGCGATGGCACTATGGGCCGCTCTTTTGGGCGCGATCTCGGCCCCGCTGGGACTTGCCGCCTCGCTCGCGGTCGACGCGCCGGCCGGGCCCTGTATTGTCTTGGCGGCTGGCGGGTTGTTTGCGTTGTCGTCGGTTTATGGCCTGATCGCCAAACGCTAATCGGCCGACACGATTTCCTCTTCCGCTTGGTGCAGAAAAGCGCGATAAATCAGTCTCATCGGCGCCTAATCGGCGTTTGGGGGTGCCGGGGGGCTGGATGACATTTCGCGATCGACCGTTTGCCGTTTGGGGCCTTCCGCTGGTCACGCTTTTGCTGGCGCTGTTGGTCCTCGGCACCGACGCCGGTGGTGTGGCGACCCGGCTGCGCGGCTTGTTGTTCGACGGTCTCGCCCAGGCCCGTCCGCGGACCTATCAGGATACCCGCGTCACTGGCCATCCGGTCCGGGTTCTAGAGGCTGATCCGGCCGCAATTGCCCGCTTCGGCGCCTGGCCCTGGCCGCACGCAACCCTGGCGGGGATCGTGGGCACCCTCAAACAGCGCGGTGCGGCGATGGTGGTTTTTGTCGGCACTATCGACCGTCCTGATTCCGCGTCGCCCAAGAACCTGACCTTACTGGTCCCGCCCGGCCCAAGCTTCGACGCTGCCCGCGAGGCGCTTGAGCATCTGCCGTCACCCGATACAGCCCTTGTGGCCGCCTTCGCCGGGGTCAAATCGGTCACGGGCTTCACCCTCGACGGGCCCGAACCCGCCGGCAACGTCGCGTTCAAGTCGGGCGTGGTCTGGAGCGGCAGCCGCAATCCCCTTGGCCGAATGCCCAGCGCCAGCCATGTCTCGGGCTCAATCGAGGCGATCCAGAAGGCAAGCGCCGGGATGGGCGCCCTCAATCTGGCGGTCGATGCCGATGGAAGGGTGCGGCGGATGCCGCTGGGGTTTCGCTTCGACGGCAAGACCTTGCCGACGCTGGATGGCGAAGTTTTGCGTCTGACCGAAAATAAGTCCGCACTGACCCTGAAAAGCGACGATGGCCAGAGCGGATTGTTTGGCGGATTGTTCGGTGGCTCGCCCGGTGTGGTAGCTGTGGAAACCGGCGGCGGCCCGCTTGCTGCCGCGCCCGATGGCGCCATCTGGATGAGCTTCTCCGGCCCCAACCCGGCGCGGCAAGTCGTCCTCACCGCGCTGATGGACGGCACACTCGCCCCCGACGCTTTGCGCGATGCTGTTGTCTATATCGGCGCCCCCGACGCGCTGGTGTTGACGCCGCTGGGCCCACGCTCGGTCGCCGAAGTTCATGCCGAAGCGGCCGAAGATCTCTTGCTCGGCACCGTGCTGCGCCGCCCGCCCAGCGCGGAACAGGCCGAGCTTTTGTGCCTCGTTTTGTTCGGCATCGGCTGCTCGCTGGTGATCTACCGCTTCGGCGTACGCGCGGCGGCCGGGTTCGTTCTTGGCGTCACCGCCATCGTCGGCTACGTCGCTTGGTGGCTGTACACCGGCGATCACGTCCTGTTCGATGCACTCGGCCTTTCGGTGGGGCTGTGGACCATCTGGGCGACCGGCGCGGTCGCGCGAACTGTCGAAATTATTTGGATCCGCTCGGCACTAAAACGTGCCTTCACCGACGTGCTGCCGCCGCGGGTGATTGACGCTATAGCCCGCCGCGCCGAGCCGATGCGGCTCCG
>WSSedL1CaDRAFT_10000046_pt1 | contig 69123 bp, 64 predicted proteins | sample WetSurSL1Cattail_FD_9464 | JGI IMG/M metagenome (IMG submission 9464)
AAATAAACGGACAGTTCCCGGCACCGGCAGGTGTGGAAGTAGTCAAGCGGTTGAAAAACGGACTGGAATATTGGTTTGTTCTCAACCATAATAATCATTTAGTCGAGTTTCCCCTCTCCGGAGTATATTTGATTTAAACCAATTTCGTGTTGTAACAAAGATGAAACACTTTTTGATATAATGAACGTAAAGGTTTCCGCCAAGCTAGGAGCCTATTAACCCGCCAAATGATTGGTAATCGGTGATCGCTGTTCGATCCGATACCAGGAATTGATTGGCGGGTTTTAATTTACAGGATGGCGGAGTATATCCTATCCTCAGCGTTATCAAAAAAATAGCCCTCCGAAGAGGGCATTTAAAAGGGAGGGAGTAATGAAAAAAAGTATTGTAATTAATATATCACACCTATATGTCAATTATATGTTCATTAAATGACAATAATGTAACATAAAAATAACACATAAATATAACCTTACTAGCTATCCAGAAAACCATAACTACTATAAAATTTGGTTGGGATTAAATTACACAAACAAATATTTTATTTTGCGGTTTTATGCTATGATATACATGGTCAATTATAAAAAATAGATTTGTCATATTTATGAAAGGGCTAATTTCTATTATGCCTAATGAAAAAGTATATACTCCCGAAGAAGTAGCCAATATTTTAAAGATATCCCGTTTTACCGTTTATCAGATGATCAAGCGGGGAGACATGCCGAGTTGTCAAGTTGGGCGCAGGATACGGATTGAGGCTTCCGATTTGGAACGCTATATTCAAAGTGTAAAAAATGATACGCCGGCCTTAATTCAGAACTCATCTCCTATTGTTCGAAATACGGCAGATATTGCTTCCTGGAGCACAATCGGTTCGAAAGACGGCTTGATTATTTGCGGGCAAGATGTGGTCCTCGATGTTCTCACCAAACATCTCGAACGCCAGTTGCCTCAATTGCGTTTCCTTCGACAATACTTAGGAAGCATTCCGGCGCTGTTTGGATTATACCAGGGAACAGCCAATCTAGCCACAGCCCATCTCTGGGACGGCGATACCGGTGAATATAATATTTCCTACGTGAGAAAAATATTGCCCGGGCAACGTCTACTCATTTATAATCTGGTTTATCGGATGGAAGGTTTTTATGTTGCCAATGGCAATCCCAAATCCATTCAAGCATGGACCGATCTCGCCAAACCCGGTATTCGGATTATCAACCGTGAATGCGGTGCCGGCGCCCGGGTTCTCCTGGATGAACAGTTACGGAAATTGAACATTGCCTCCGATCGGATTATTGGTTATGATAATGAAGAACCAAGTCACCTATCGGTTGCCAGTTGTGTCGCGCGGGGTGAAGCGGATGTCGGAATCGGAATTGAAAAAGCAGCTTTACAAGTGCCCAAAATCGATTTTATTCCTTTACAAAAAGAACGCTATGATCTTATTTTCCGAAAAAGCGATCTTAACCTGCTCCAATTTCAGCAACTTTTATTGATTTTAAATTCTGCGTCATTTAAAAATGAAATCTCCGGTATGGGTGGTTACGATGTTTCCCAAATGGGCCAGCTCATGGGTGAGATTTAATAATTATTACTTTCCTTTAGTAGCCCGAACATTCGTCACAAAATCTTTCCGTTTCGAATTGTTTTGATTGGACCGTATACGTGAAATGTTCCCGTTTATATTCCAGTCCGCCTTGCTTATCAAACTTGATTCCCTCCGGGGTGAACTCAATATATAAGGGGACTGGCTCCATCTTTTGGTCATCACAAATATTGGGGACCAGCCCCGGACTAAAAGAAGTCTGGTTTCCTTGGCGATCGGTCACAATAATACGGTCGCTGGAAGTCATTACGGATCGGATATCCCCCGCCGGAGTAAAACACAACGAGTTGCTATCGCCGGACATCCCGCTGGCATTAAGATCGTAGGCTGTAATTTTACCGATAGGCGTATCAACCGACAACGGCCTTTGCGGCTCCAACGATTGCAAGCTACCGTCCGGATAAAGCGAAAAGCCGATCCGTATGGGTACGCTCCCGACGGGCGAGTCAATCATCACCGAATCTTTGGGCCAAAAAGTCATACTGCGAATAACACCGTTTTCATAAAAATGAATCCCGATTATTTTCTGTTTAAACTCAGTAAACGGCAGCTTGAATTGAAATTCCTCCGCCAATTCATATTCATTGGCTTCACTCCAAAAGCCGGTTAACTTACCGTTTAAAGGAAATATTCGACAAATTTTTTCATGCTCATGAAAAGTGACTAATTCCGCAGGCAAAGTGCCGGCCGGAGTTGCTATCGGAGTCTGTTTATGGAGAGAAATACTTTTTAAATCGCCGTTTGGATAAAACGACAGTGATTTGGTATATTTCCGGCGAGCCTCTTCATCCGAGTATTGGGGGATCAGTTCCCCATAAGGGGTTGTTAATGGATTCGGACAATTGACAGTGCATTCCTTCAAACTCCCGTCCGGATAATAGTCGGCCAAGACGATACCGGTCAGCAACCCATATTTAGTAGGGAACGGCTCCATTATCAACACCCGGCTTTCGGAGTCACTGTGACTTTGATTCGAGTTGAGCCTAATTCTTCAATATCAGCCTGTAAATCAAGCCGTTGAAACTCCTGCTCGAACCAGTGTGGTATATGGCTGCACAAAATCTGCAACTCGGTAAATGAAGTATTTTGGATAAACGGCAGCAATACTTTCTTCGAGGTGATATTGTCGCGTTCACTGTTCTCCAAAATCGTTTTTAAATCCAGATAGTAATAACCATCCCTGCCGTTTCGAACCGGAGCCGCTATTTCAACGGGTTTGGGCTTCTCAATTTTCCGGGCTTCCTCCTGTTCACGAATGTATTCCAAATAATCCTCAGCATTTCCTCTTATTTTCCAAATGGTAAATTGGAGCCCCTCCAAAATCGCGTAAGGAATCCCGGTTACATCGGCCACTCCGATGAGTTTGCAATCATCGAGTTCTTCCACCATGGTACGAATTTTGAAACGGATCTCTTTAAAGCTCATGGCCTCGGTAAGGCCAAATACAATACTCTTCATAAGATTCCAATTATTTTTTTCCTTTTGGTAAACCTTGAGCACACCGCTTTCATTAAAAGATATGGCCTGACCGTCAACATTAGTTAGCAATGCAATTTTCATTTTTGTTTTCCTCCTTTGGATTTTCTCTGACCTTTCATTCACTGGGGCGGCTGTCGCAATGTTCCTACAACTTAGGGGGCATTGATAATCGCCGAATAAATATCTTCTGCCAGCAATCCCCCCCGATATCCGACATAACTGCGATCCAATATCAACCTGTCACTCACCGGAGCGCTTACTTCCAAGAAACTTCCCTTTAACCGCTTTGTAAAACCGGCATCCCAAGCGCTGCCCAAAACCAAAGGGATATCTCCTCCAACCTGATTGCCAATCCTTTCTGGGATATCCGCGGGTTCGGCTGAAAACTCCACCCGGGCACCAAGCCCAGGGGCGATTTGATTGAAAAATTGAAGGATTTCCGCCCGATGCTTACAGGGCGGATCATCTACAACATATTGAAAACCCGGCGTGAAACCTAGTCCTTGCGTTAGAAAACTGGAGAATCCCAAAGTGTACGCGGCATCGGAAATGATAAAAAACCGTTTGGGAAAAGAATTGTCAAACCGGGTCAACAGGTCCAAAATTCGTTCCATATAGTAATAAAACTTCCCCTCTTGCCGCTCAATATAACGCGAGACCCGCTCCATATCAAGCAGGGCAAACTCCGAAACCCTCTGTAAAAATCTTCGGCATTCCCGGGCGCCGATTGGCAGTACCGGGTAATGCAAATAGGGTGTTTCAAACTTCCGTTGCAACAATAGAACTGTCTCCAATCCCACCCAGGGCGATACCAGGAGATTAAACTCGGCGGAGGCAACTTTTTTCCAGTTGGCTGCTTTTGAACCCGGACCAAAGAGTACGTTCACTTGCAAACCGATTTCTGACAGCATTTGTTGTAACACTTCATAGTTGCCGTTCCAAAAAGGATCCGCATAGGGCATCGATACCCATAGATTGATCAACCCCGGTTCTACTTCCCGCTTCCTGAGAACGAATTGTTCCACCAGCGCCTTGGTCACCAGCTCATGCCCTAAATAGGCGCTCCCTTTATACCCGGATGTTTCCGCATACACTATCGGGACTCCGCCTTTCTGAAACTCACCTACGACTGCAGCCACGTCGTCTCCGATCAATCCAACATTACAGCCGGTGAGTACCACATACAGATCGGCCTCCATAACTTTGAGGGTTCCTGCTATCAGATCCCGCAGTCGTTTTTCGGCGCCGTATATCAAATCCGGCCGGTGAATATTATTATTAGGAATGGCATTGCCTCCTCCATACCCGGTTCCTTGATATCCGTTACAAAAGCTCATCCCTTGAAAAAGCCGCAAACAGCATGCCGATCCGGAGTGTACAATCGGTATGGCTTTCGAGATTCCCAGAACGGTCTGTTGTCCTCCCAAAGCGCAAAAATTTCGCGGTTGGACCGAAATACGATTCATAGTATGTTCTCTCCAGTAAGCTGTTGCCGCCACCACTGGCTATAAGGCAATTCCATATGTTTTGCCAGTTCTTGCAAAAACGAACGGCTGGATAACGCATCGGCCAATTTTTTCCCCAAATGAATCATCCCTTGGTACCCTAAAAATTCGGATTCATCCTCCACCCAAAAGGTCGGAATACCAAGCCGTGCTCCCAGGATGTCAGACTATAATGGCTAACAACCATAACATCGGGTTTTAGCTTCTCGATTAAAGGAAGCAAACGGTATCCTTGAAAAAAATCGCTTTCGGTGGGTCCTCCTCTTTTCATTCCTTCCCGGATAGAAGTCCGCTGATTTGGCAAACTCATTTCGGCGACTCCCCATTCAGATAACATATCACTAAAAGCAGGGCTTAGATTTCCGGAAACTATCGGCAAACAGCTTGTTCCCTGCAATTTTCCGCTAAGGGATTCCAATTGCGGGTCAAATTGTTGATGCTGCCTTTGAACGAGTTCTTTGAAAGCTATTTCCGCTCCGGATGTTTTACCCAAACGGCTTAAAAACGCATCTGTCGATTGAAAGCCATACGGGAAAGGAGTTTCAATATAAGGAACACCATAGTCCCTTTCCAAACTTCCGGCAATATACGTACCAAAACGATCCGGGCTTACTAAAAATGTTCCCTTCGCCTCAGCCATTTTTTCAAAACAGCAGTAATGGCTGTAACAAGATAACCAATTCCAGTTGACAGCGGTCTGATTGACTATTTTTCTTAACATATTGTTTTTACTGAAGTCGATTAGATTGTAAAAATCCAGCGATGCTCCAAAAGGTTTTATCATTTTCTTGACCAGGCCGTGCTTTTTTCCATCAAATCCCGAGCTCCAGGACTTACGGTTTAGAAGTTCACAAACCACTGTCATTAACGGCACCGTATATTGGGGTTGTACTTTATCGATGATAGACTGAATATCATATCCGGTTACTCCCGATGCACAGCTGGCCGTAATGAAGACCGCCTTCGGTTAAAAACGCCTGATCGACTCTTCAATGGCTTTTTCCAATTTGTCATCGATTCCACAAACAAGGTCGCTCTCAACCAAGTTGGTATTTACCAATCGGGCATTTGGCAAAATTCCGTTTCCTTTGGGAAACTTCTTACGGTATTGGCGGTTGATATCGCCAAACGAGGCGGCGCATCCGGTGGGAGAATGAATAATAACAACCGTATCTTCAATGGTCGCCAAAATTCCGGCAACAGCGGGCGCAAAGCAAGTGGCGCACTGCATAAAACCAGGAACCGATCCCTGGGGGTTCATTTTTTGAAATTTTTTTTGGCTGGTAGTGGATTATCATTGCCATCGATAACTTTAGTTTTCCTCCGCTTGCCTTTTTCTCCGCTGTCTGATTCCATCATTTTCCACCCTTCCGGTGTTTGCCATAACCATTGTCCACTAGCCTCATCCCTTCACGCTGCCCATTAGCATTCCGGATATAAAATACCGTTGCAAGAAAGGATAAACTATTAAAATCGGTAATGATGCGATAAAGACTTGCGCCGCTTTAATAGTACGTTCCGATATCAACGCCATCAATGCAGCTTCCTCCTTGGTCATCATAATATTGGTATCCCTTTGGATTACTAAGGACTGGAGATAAGTCTGCAGCGGATACTTGGAAATATCATTCATATAAATCAGCCCGTCAAACCATGAATTCCAATGCCGTACCAAAATAAAAACCGTAATAGTGGCAATAGACGGAATCGCTACCGGAACATAAATACTCCATAAGATTTTCCAATGTCCCGCCCCATCAATCGAAGCAGCTTCAATCATTTCCTTGGGAAGATTGCGAAAAAAGTTAACCATCAGGAGAATGTTAAAAGCATTGATACATTGCGGAATCACTAAAACCAACAAATGGTTAATCAGTCCGGTGCTTTTCACGACTATGAAAGTGGAAATCATTCCCCCTTGAAACAACATCGAAATGATCAAAAACCACAAATAAATAGAACGGGCCGGAAAATCCTTTTTTTCTTTAGCCAGAGGATAGGCGGTAAAAATAGTTAAAAACAGTTCCACCGGCAGACCGACCAATATTCTTTCTATGGATACCAAAAAGGATTGCCAAAAATGTGCACTATTGAGTACAAATTCATAGGCCTTCAGGGATAAATCAACCGGCAATAATTTGACCTCTCCGGCGCCGGCCGCCATATTACTGCTGAAAGATAGGGCCATGATATGAATCATGGGAACCAGGCACAAGAATGCAAACAGGCCCAGTCCCAAAGTATTAAGCACCATAAAAGTTTTCCTGCCGAGACTGTGGTTTTCCACCATCTTACCCACTCCTAGAAAATGCGATAATCGGAAAATTTCTTAGATAAAAAATAAGCACTGGAAATAAGGATGCAGCTCACTGCTGATTTAAATAAATCCACCGCCGTCGCCAGCGAATATTGAGTGTTTAATATTCCCATCCGGTAGACCCAAGTATCGATGATATCCCCGCTTTTATAAACCACCGGGCTATACAAGGCATATATTTGATTAAATCCTGCATCCAGGACGTTGGCCAGACTTAAAGTCGCCATCATGACTATCATGCTGCAAATACCAGGCAGCGTAATATGAAAAATCTGAGCCCATTTCCCGGCACCGTCCATCACCGCCGCTTCATACAAGTGAGGATTAACCCATGTTATTGCAGCCAGATAAACGATCATCCCAAAACCGACTTCCTGCCAAAGATAGCTGAATACCAGCACCAACTGAAAGATGTGATTATCTCCCAAAAACATCAGCGGATGCATCCCCAAATAACCCAATGCCTTATTGATGAACCCGTCATACGAGAGAATTTCCCGCAAAATCGCGCCCAAAATGATCCAGGATAAAAAATAGGGAAAATAAGAAATGGTCTGGACGATCCTCTTAAAAAATCGGTTTTTAACCTCATTGAGGAGCAGTGCCAAGAGGACAGATATCCCTATTTCTAAAAGGATCTTCATGACCGCGATGCAAACGGTGTTCCAGATCACTTGCCGTAAATCAGTGAGAGCAAACAGATATTTAAAGTTTGCCAGTCCGACCCAGGATGATCTTAAAAAACCGGCGGCCGGATCAAAATTTTGAAAAGCCATGACCATCCCGAACATCGGACCATAACAATAAATCAGTGTAATGACTATTGCCGGTAAAAGCATCAGATGCAACGGCAACTGCCTGTGAAAATTGATTCGCTTCATCTTTCAGTCCTCGATAGCTATTTCACTGCTGATTCTGATTTTGACTGTACCATGCATTGACTTCTTTGGCGATGGCTTCTCCGCCCAAAGTTTTGTATTCTTTCACAAAATCATCAAATTCTTTAATACTGGATCCGGTGATCACTTCCATCATCACTTGCTCCCATCTTTTGGTTATCAACGGTTGTTTGTTGATAAAGGAGAGTGTCGGCGGACCCGCGTAAAGATCATTCACATAATACCCGTTCCGACTGTATTTCTCAGCTATTCCCATGGCGCTGCCGTTTCCGTAATAATATTTGGCATCGCTCCAGCCGGTTTTGTCCTCTTTATCGACAAAGGCCCGGATATTATTATAGGTATTCTTTTGGTTGAGCGTAAGCACCGACAAATTACCGGTTTGAATAGCTTTGTTGATGTTATCACAGTCGTTAAAAGCGGTTTTAGGATCATACAGCCGCATTGGAGTGGCCTTGAAAGAGACCACAAAGGTATCGATATCCCGCTGAGTCATGGTTTTGGGATCATTATAAACCTCATTAAAGAAATTCAGCATTTTTAAAAGAGCCTCCGGATGCTTAAAACCTTTCCGGACTACATAAAGACCGTATAAATTCAAGGGGCTGGTGGATACTCTCGGAAGTTTATTATCGATGGAAGTCTGGGCAATAGGTATCCAATCCGCTTTGGGATCTTTGATTACATTATCATGGATTGCAAAATAGGGACGGCTCGCCGTGCCAAAAAGAATACCGCACCTCCCGGCGATGATATCCTCATTTTGTTGGGTATTGTCCATGGTAGCAAAATCCTTGCGCAATACACCTTCTTGATAAAATTTCTGTAGTTGCAATAAAGCCGCTTTAGTAGCCGCCGACTGCGCTGTTGATCCATACATACCATAAGTTAGTTTACCGGAGAAATCCTTAATCCAGATCTCCGGATAACTATGAAAAATGTTCCAATATGAACTGGCTATTCCCTTATTATCCATAGCGATTCCATAGGTATCATCTTTACCGTCCTTGTCGGGATCGTTTTTAGCGAAGGCCTCCGCAACTTTAAACAATTCGGCGGCAGTTCTGGGAACCGACAAATTCAAATTTTTAAGCCAATCGGCTCGGATCCAAACCATCGGAATAATAGCATTATATGTATTGAACCAAGTCACGGCATATAATTTGCCATTTCTGGTTGCCGCCTTTAATTCCCGTATATTTTCACCGCTGTAGATCGACTTGGTGTAGCCGGAGGCATATTTATTGAAACAGGCGGTCAGATCCTCCAGTTTACCGGCTTTAACCAGTTGCTCAAACTCGGATAAGTTATCGCACATAAAGATGTCCGGTAGGTCGCCCGAAGCGATCATCAATTTGGTTTTCTGGTCCTCATCGTCTCCCGAGGCTATCCAGCGATATTTCACATGGATGCCGAACCTTTCCTTATAAGCCCTGGTGTAAACGTTATTTTGAAAGGTATCACCATTTTCAAATTTCACAGTCTCATCCCCGTTTTGATGAACCATTTCTACGGTAATTTCGGGATTATATTTGGTATTGACATCAATACCGGCGGTTTTTTGGTTTGCTGCAAAAGCATACTGGGCTGAAGGTTTTTGCCATTCCAATACTCCATTCAAAACCGCCAAACCCAAAAACAAAACCATTATCAGCTTCCATATTTTATTTTTCATTAAAATCATCTCCTAGTGAAAATTGTCTTCCTTGCTTCAAAGGAATGAGCTTAAAAACTCAAGGCCCAAATTTTCTTCAACCGCACTGTTCCAAAGCTTTGCCGTAAATATCTTCCAGCAATCGCAGAGCTCCATCATATCCAACATAAGTATGATTTAAAACCAACCGTTCCGTGAGTGGTGAACTAATACCCAAATAATAGCCCCCTAAATCACCAGCCATATCGGCATCCCACGAACTACCCAAGATCAAGGGAACGCGCCCGTCTAATTTTTTTTCAATCTCGCCTTTAATTCCGAAAAGGTCGTCAATAAATACAACTTCGGGTACGATCCCGACATCGGCTTCGAATTGCCGAATGATTCCGGCCTGGTGACATTTGGGTGGATCATCGATTACATATTGGCATCCCGGCAACAAACCTATTTCATTAATTAAAAATCGCGATACTGATGATACATATGTAGAATCTGCAATCATGAAGAAACGCTCCGGGAAATCTCGGCGGTATTTCACCAGAAATTCAGCCATTCTTTTCAAATAGTCATAAAATTCTTTTTCCTGCCCGGCAATCAAGACACTGGTTTTCAATCGATCCAAATGCAGTTTGTCAGTGATCCATCTTAAAAATTTACTGGTCTCGCCAGCGCCAATCGGCAGCACGGGATAATGAAGATAGGGAGTATCAAATTTGCTTTTCAGATATTGGGCCACATCCAGACCCACCCATGACGATACAATCAGATTCACTGCGGCAGAAGGTATTTTACGCCATGACCCCGGACTCGAATAAACACCGAACATAACGTTGACCTGCAAACCAAGCTGCTCCAGCAAATATTTTAAAGCATTCAAATTGCCACTCCAAAAAGGATCTAAATAAGGTACACTCGCCCATAAGTTCACAAGCCGAGGGTTCACTCTTGCCGGGGATGTCACATATTGTTTAACAATTGCCTTGGTCACCCATTCATGACCGCTATAGGCATTACCCCTGAAACCGGCCATTTCCGCATAAACCAAGGGAAACCCCTGACTACGGTAACGAGCAACGATGGCACCGGTGTCTTCCCCGATAAGCTCGGGAATGCATCCGCTCAATACCACGTAAAGCTCGGCATCAGTAATTTTAATAGCCGTTTGGATAGCATTTATAAGTGTATCAGTGGTATTATTATTAGGAACCGGTATATTGTGCATCCCTGTACAAATAACCGAACTCCCGCCAAGGTTACCGCTTCCCTGATGGCCATTGCACTCGCTCATTCCTTGGTGCAAACGGTAGGTACAAGTTCTGGCGGCATAAAGGATTGGAACTGCGCCATCGATAGCCGCCACGGTTTGCTGAGCACCCAACGCGCAAAATGTCCGTACTTGATTGGCAATTATAGTTTTCATCTTGGAATTACTTCCTGTACCAGCGGTTGATTCATCCACCCGTAAGAATAGGGAATACCCGTATGTTTGGATAGCTGTTTTGTTAAGGCAGGGTTGGTGACCGTATCTAAAATTTTTCTTCCCAATCGTACCAAACCTGAATACCCGAGAAAATCCAAACCGCCCCTGACATCACCAAGCTCAATCGTAGGAATTCCCATACGCATGCTCCAGGTTGCCAAACCATTATGATGTACAATTAAAACATCCGGAGCCTCTTCCCGGATGAAATTTATCAATTTATATCCGCCGTGATCGCCGAAATGAAGGCCGTTTTCCCCATAAAAAGTGGTTATTCGCTTTTCATTACTTAAAACAGTATCGTACTCCCTACCTTCTCTTTGATCACCCAGGATAGTCAGACCTAGATCTTTTAACATCGCCAACATGCATCTTTCTTCACCGCCGAAATCCGCCATCACCGGCAGGCACCGCAAACTATGTAGATTATGCCGCAATTCTTCAATCAGGGGCTGGTATTTTTGTTTTTGAAGAAAGATTAATTTTTGAAAATCCTCTTCGTTAGCGACAATTTCACCGATCACGGTTAATGCTGCATCAGTCGCCGAGATCCCGTATGGCGCCGGAACACGGCAATAGGGAACACCCAATTCCCGGCGAAACATCTCTCCCAAGTATTCACCGAATTCCACCGTGGAATATTGGATGGTAGCCTTGGCCTTCGCAGCCTTTTCAAAGGATGCAAATGGGCTGCCATAAGATAAATAATTCCACTGGGCGCCGCCAGACTTCAATAGGTCTCGGAATGAATCGTCATCGGTAAAATTGATCAGATTAAAAATAGGCGCATCATCGGGAACAGAAGCTTGGAAAATCTTCCCCCATGAAGAGCGGATGTAATCTTCCTTATGGTGTCGCTTCTCCCCAGCCACCTTGCTGATAAAATCACAGCGTGCCAGCAAAATAGGGATCGAATAACGCCTTTGAATGTGTTCAATCAATTCTTGCATTTCATAAGGACTTCGCCCCGGAGTGCAACATTTCGCCCGAATGAAAATAGCCTGGGGATGATACGTGGACATCGCTTTTTCCACCGCTTTTTCCAACTTGTCATCCGCGCCAAAAATTACATCTTCTTCGGTCAAGTTGGTACTCATCAAATTGGCATTTCGTAACGGCAAACCTTTGCTTCGCAGCAAACTGTGATAATGTTGATTGGCGTATATCCAGTCGCTATCACAGCCGATGGATGAATGGCTGATCAAAACAGTATCCTCAATCGTGGCCAAGATTTTTATTAACATAAAAGAGGCCCGGTAACTGCAACCCAGGTAAGGTAGATTCCGTAGCGATTCCCGTGATTGAGCAAAGTACTGTGATGGTAAGGTCTGCTGATCGATCTCTACAACCGATCGATTTAGGGTGTCATCGTAACGAGTTGCCAACTGATTCATCGCCATCGTTGTTCGCCTCCTCCCATTATGTAATGTATGTGTAATATATTATGCCGTCTCAAAATTAATTTTCATTATAAAACTATACAAAAACAAACGAAACCATACATTTATTGAATTATAATATAATGTATTCGGAGTGTCAATGTTTTTCAAACATATTAAATGACATTTACATAACATTAACTATAACTTTTTACCTATAATACCATAATAATCCAATTTATTCATAAGATATTAACTGCATGCTCGATTTTAGGTTGTTATTATGGTCCAGGTTTTGGAGCATATGGGAAAATCCCGGTACTTGAATCTACCGGGATTACAAAAATTATTTTTCGGTTAAATTGAACAAAAATATTTTAAAACTTTGTTGTCAATGACAAAGAAATTGTACGAGGGTTCCCCAAGTAGATCTGACCGTAACGAGCGGTCCAGTAGTTTTTGTTGGTGACATTATCGACCTTCAGACGCAAAGTAGCCCACAGTGACATCAGCCAGTGGAACAGCCGCGGGACGTTTCAACACATAATTGATTACGCCCGCCGGACCATAAATGCCGTACAAAAAGCCGCTTAGCCCATTGCCCATTCATCACTTCGATGCTTTCTTTATCTTCTACAGGGTTCAGCATGCTCGTATGAGCGCCGTCAATGGCTGTGGAATTCATTGTACTTTCAAAACTGCGAATCATAAAATATTCAGCAGCGCGGCTACATCCCGTCGCGCTTTGGACCGATGGATTGTATTTCAGAGCTTCCGTTACGGTATCCGCTTGAGTATTTTCAATCTCTTCACTAGAAGTCACATTAATAGAATAGGGGGTATCCTGCAATGATTGATCACCCAAAGGACCCACCTGGGCGCTGCCGCCTTTTTCTCCTTGCACTTCGACTTCGGTCACAGGCACATCGGATGTTTGAGCTGTCTCTTCCTTGGAATCCTTTCCGGAAGAAACGTCGCCGTCTCCGGAACTATCCGGCTCTTGATTTTCCCCGCTTTTATTTTGGGTCGCTACTCCCTTTGGTGAAGAGGTCGTTGGTGTATCCGCCGAGATCACAGTTGCCAGAATTACCAACAAGCAATAGATCATAATGCCCAATCGTACCGATTTCGTTTTATAGAGTTCAATCATGAATTGATGCTCCTTCGAAAGCTAATTTTGATGGAAAACTTCTTTAAATTAATTTCCCTCCGGCCCCAAACCTTGTAATAGTCGGATAGCTTCATTGTCACTCAGATGGTACTTATAAAATTTCCAATAATAATTCTTTACTTCATCCGTCATATTCAAATCTTTGAACAAATCCGGATACATTTTCTGAGCCATATATTCAATGAAGAGGACAGCTTCACCACCCGAATCCCAAGACCTCACTCCGTTTGGCGTGGCATAAACCCTATTATTTCTTACCGCCGCAATATGTTGCCACTTGGGATCCTTTAAAATTAAATCAGGTTGGCCGACTCTTCCCATAAACACGACATCCGGGTCCCATTGTATCAATTCTTCCATGGTCACTTGGCCGCCCTGCTTCATATTCTTGGTGATAAAATTACCCCCAGCCATTTCCACAAACCAGTAGGTATTAGAGTTACCACCATGAGTCGTCAGGGCGTCAGGCCCTCTTACATAATAAACCTTCGGTCGTTGTTTTTCGGGTATTTTGGAAGTCCGTGCCAAAATCCAGCGGGTTTTCTGATCAAAATAAGCGCACCATTCTGTGGCCTTTTTTTCAGCTTTCGGCCCCAGTACCTTTCCGTACATCCGCATTTCTTGCTTTAAATATTCCACCAATTCCTCACTATTGCGGATTTTTTTCATGGTTTTTTGAGTGACCACCACCGGAATATGACACTCCTCTAATTTCGCCAACTGCTTCGGATAGTCCCAATAAAGGACCACGTCGACCTGACGGCTGAGCAATTCCTCAATATTAGGATCATTATAAGCACTGCTGCAATAAATATCTTTTAGTCTTGGATTGAGTCTTTCCGCCCAAGGTCCGTCGAACAGGATCCGCACCGCAATTTTATCGGCCTCGCTCAGTAAAAATACCCGTTCGTATGAATTACCCTCCAAGCAAGCTACTCTTTTGACTTCTACCGGCAGCCTCACTTGGCGGCCCGCCAAATCTGTAATCGTCCGATATCGGATTGCATCGGCGCTTGCCTTTGAATAACAACAAGTTATAGTCAAAATCATTCCGAGCGCCAAAATAAATAAGACTGTTTTACATTGAATTTTCTGTGCAAAATTGAAGAACATTGAATATTCCAGCTTTCCAAATCAAGATTGAAGCAATACTTAAAAAATTATTTCAATCCTATTTTTACCGATAGAGATATGGTCCGGGGATCACCTTGCATTAAACCGCAACCATCAAGGTATCCTGCCCAGTAGTATTGATTGAATATATTTAAAACGTTAAGGTTGACTGTTGTTTTATGTTCCTTGATCGCAGTCTGGTAACGCAATCCGGCATCATAAATCGTGACCGGTTCAATAAAAGCCAGGTTCTTAGCATCCACCGGACGCTTGCCGTAATAACTCGCGCCGGTAGTGACTATGAGTCCCGATATGCCCGGAACGGCATACTCTAAATAAACCCTGAATTCTTTATCCGGAACATTAATCGGGGTCTTGCCTTCTATCGCCACATTATTCTTGGCTTGAACAACTTCTGCATCCAATAAATTTAATCCGCCGACTATTGTCAGCCGTTCCGTCACTTTACCGCTCGTTGTCAGCTCCCAACCCTTATGTAATTGCCTACCGTCCTGCTTGTACACTTTGTCGTCGGGATCGGTGTATTCATTAATTTTATTGAGATGAAAATAAGCCAATGAAATATCAATCGACTTAATTGTTGTTTTAATTCCAGTTTCCCACTGAGTGCTCGCACTGGGCGACAACATTTCTCCGGCATTTGCAGCAGTGGATGGAGCCGTGCCTCCGGCAGAAATTCCTTCCATGTAAGAAATATAAGTTGATAAGAGCGGAATTGGTTTATAGATTAATGCGACACTCGGCGTATTTTTGGCTTGTTCATAATCATTTGTAACGACACCAGTGTCGATGCGTTCAGATTTATAATGATACTGAGCATGATTAACCCCCACCAGCGCAGCCCATTGCGGGTTAAACGTAATCCGATCTCCCATAAATGAAGATTCATATATTTGACTGCCATGAGAATTCTCTGCGGTGGGTGCGAATTGATCCGGCATGGAAATATAGGTCGGCGAGTCAACATTAAAGGTATCCGTTAAATTCACATAAATTCTTGAAGTAGCATTGGTTTTTTGCAAATAACTATACCCGGAAAACCCGAACGTGGTGTCATGATGAATTTCCCCGGTGTCAAAACTAGCATCAACCAGGGAATATAAAGAATACATATCGTAATCCTGAGGAGCAAAATCAGCCAAAGTCTCAGTGTAATCGCCGTTGTTATCGATTAAAGTGCTATATATTCCATTATATTTCCGGTATACATGGTTGTACCGCCCAGCAGTCCGGAAGGTAAGTATATCGTTGAGTTTAGATTCAAATCCAAGGTCATACATATCTTGCTTACCTTCAACGCGGGTCCAGGGTTGACTATATAATTTGGTCGGATCATAAGCATCGGGCACCTTTATACCGGCTGAAGGATTAACAATAAATGTTGTTTGCAGCCCTCTATTGGTATATTCTTCATGATAAATCCGGGCTTTAAGTATACTTTTCGCCGAAATATCATAGTTAACCGAACTTGAAAACAAAGTCCGTTCCTGACTACCTTCATCAATATAGTTTTGCCCGTCTTCACGATAAACGTTGACTCGATAAGAAAGTTTATCATTGAAACCGGCGGTTCCGCCTTGATCAATTTGCAAGTAATCGACCCCGCCGCCGTAGACTCCGCTGGAAAAATCCGATAACTGCTTGGTTACCGGTTCTTTGCTGACAAAATTAATCGACCCGCCCAAACTGCCAAAACCATAAAGAAAACCGGACAAACCATTTAATACCTCGATCCTTTCAACATCTTCCACTGCCGGTGGAATCAAGCTATGCATATATAAACCATCCCGCAAGCAAACCGGCTCAAAACCGCGGATATTCATCCGCGGAATGCTAACCCAAGTATGAGGCAATTGTGTGGCCACCACAGTCGGATTGGTCTTAAGCGCATCGGCCATCGTATGAGCACCGGTATTTTCAACCAACTCACCGGAGGTCACATTCACCGAATAGGGAGTATCTTGCTGCGACTGTTCGCCCAACGGGCCGACATTGGCCGTATCGGTTCGGTATCCGCTATCGGCGCTGCCGTCCTTCTTTCCTTGAACATCTACATCAGTAACAGGAACATCAGCGGCCACCTGATTGGTGTCTTTGGAATCTTTTTTCGAACCGTCATTATCGTCCACCGAAGAATCTGCGCCGCTCTGTGCACTGCCGGATTGTTGGTCGGCCCTGCCGCTATTTTGAACCGCCGTTTCTGTCCGGGAGGAATTTATATTGGCCTCAGCCCCGATAGTACCAGTCAATATTAAAAACAGACAACAGACGGTAATACCAAACCGTAATGATTTAAATTTAACTCTAAATATCATTGTTGATCCTCTCTTAAAACGTTCTCGATAAAATCTAATCTCCCGGTTTAGTTTTGCAACATATTAACCCGGCTGCCGTCCGGCGATAAACCATGTAAAATCTTTTCAATTTCATCCGCTGTCAATTGGCAATGATAAAACCGCTTATAATAATCTTTGACTTCCCGTTTCATATCTAAATCTCGAAACAACTCGGGGTACAACTTTTGAGCGATAAATTCCATCAAAAGTACGCCCTCGCTGCCGGAATCCCAATAAAATGTCCCCTCGGGTATGGTATAGACTTTTCCGGCCCGTACCGCATGGATGTTGCTCCATCGGGTATCCTTAAGCACCAAATCGGTGGAATATTGACGCCCTACCAAAATCACATCGGGATTCCAGGCTATCATTTGTTCCATATTGACCTTATCAAGGTTTTCTTGAGGAAGGGTTTTTACAACCATATTAGCGCCTGCCATTTCCGCATACCGAGATATGTTCTGGTCATAACTTTGGGTTGATAAAGCGTCCGGTCCGCGAACATAATAAACCTTCGGCCGCTGCTTTTCCGATATTCTAGCAGTTCGTTCCGTTACGTACTTAACTTTTCGGTCATAATATTTGCACCATTCTTCAGCTATCCCGGCGGCATGATCGCCCAGGACTGCTCCAAAAAGGCGTATTTCCTTTTTGATTAAGGCCACGAATTTCTGGGCATCCAATTCTTCATTGCTTTTATCCTCTCCCAGCGGAACTCTGGTAATAACCGACACGATTCCCGCATTTTTCAATTGTTCCAATTGTTGGGGATCATAAAAAGGGAAAACGACTTCGACTCCATCATGGAGTAGTTCCTCAATATTGGGATCTCCCGAAGTAGTGGCAATCTTATTAATTTGGGGATTCGTCCTAGCCATCCACGGCGGCTTATTCCCTTGTCTGACTACAATTTTCCGACTTTCTCCCAATAAAAAAACTTTTTCATAAGCCGCCCCGGTCAAACAGGCTACTCTCCTAACTGGTAAATGAATTTCAACTTGACGTCCTGCCATATCCGTAATAATTTTTTTGGAAACTCCATCCCCATGGACAATAGCTTGCGGGCCGGCATTGATCACCCATAAGGTCAGCAAAATTCCGGCTAGTATCCCTGCTTTGATGTTGGATGATTTACCTTTAAACATTCTTTATCACTCCTTGGCCTTTTTGGGAACTTGACGCTAAAATTTCAGTTCGGTCGAATAAGCAATAATCCGCGGGTCGCCGGTATAAATCATATTATCGCCTTTACTGGTCCAATAAGACACATTGGCAACATTATTCACAGTCAAGCGCATGATGATATCATGATTTCTTACCCTTACCAGATACCGCAATCCCAAATCACCTACAGTGTAGGCAGGAATCGAAAGAGTATTGGCGGAGTTAATCCACACTTTCCCGGTATAAGAGATCCCACCCGTCAAAATCAGATTTGGAAGCCCCGGTACACTATACTCGGAATAGAGTCTGAACAGTTTTTCCGGAACCCCCCGGGGAGATTTATTGAGCAAATCGTCCGTATCCGTTTTGGTAATTTTCGCATTCAGAATACAAAAACCGCCGCCGATGGTAAAATGATTGGTTACTTTACTATTGGCGGTAAACTCCAAACCGGTATGAACTTCTCTGCCATCCAGGTTGTAAATATTAGTATCCGGATCCGTATAAGCATTGGCTTTATTAATGCGAAACAGCGCTGTATTAAAATTGATTTGATTCCAAGACATTTTTGTCCCGATTTCGATCTGAGTATTTACATATGGATCTAAAACTTCACCGCTATTTAAGGCAGTATCCGGGGCGGTTGGCCCTTCTTGCAATGATTGGAAATAGGAAGCATAGGTTGTGACAAATGATGATGGTTTATAAGTTAGGGCCACTCCCGGAGCAAATTTACTTTTATCATAGGAAGAGTCAAAAATTCCGTCGTCATCCCAATTATCATCGTGGATGGTCGCGTAATTACCTCCAACTAGCAAACCCCATTTCGGATTCAATTTAATTTGGTCGGCAATAATCACACTATTTTCTTTGGCCCTTTCCGTTGTAATAAGGTGTCCGCCTTCAGGCAGATCGTAGTGGGGGTCAGCCGGATAACTCAAATCGTCGATATTAAAAATATCGGTCGTTGGAAAATAATAAAAGTTATAGCCATTAGGATATGCTTCTTTATCTTCCGACTCAGTCCCCACTACACCCAAAGAGAGTTTATTCGAAATCGACCCTACTTGAAATGAAGCATCCAAGAATAATTGTCCCGAAGTCACCAATGATTGATTCGTCCCTTTACATTGCATTTGTACTGTGTAATCACCATTATCGTCAATGAGATTATTACGAGAATTCTCGCTTAAGTTTTCTGAAGCCGTATAACGCAACGCCGAACGTAATGTGAAGAGATCATTCAATTTTGATGTAAATTCCGTTCCGTAACGGGTAAAGGTATCTTCGGTAAAATCATACGGCGCGCCATAATTCTTTGAGGGATCCGATATTTTCGGGATTTCTGTTGCCGAGCCGATTAAAAAATAGGCTTGTTGATATTCAATTTTGCGGTGAAATTTTGAAGCATCAAAAGACCACAGGGTATTTTCATTAATATGCCAATCAAAGGCGGTGCTTATCAAATACCGTTCGTGAGTCTCATTTTCAATTCCGATATCGCCTTTATCGACTCCCAAAAGATTCATCCGATAACCGAATTTTCCCGCCGCATCCACAGGTCCTCCCATGTCGACATGGGCATAAGCCTGTGAACCGCCATAATTTCCCAAAGTCACTTTAGTAAAGGGTTCTGCAGTCGGACGTTTTAAAATATAGTTGATGGTCCCTCCCGGACTGGAAAAGCCATACAATAAATTCGTTGACCCATCCAAGACTTCAATTTGTTCCTTATCTTCCACCGGCTCCAGTGCAACGGAGGACTGCAGCCCGTCTACCAGCGTACTATTGGAAGGATTGCAGCTGAAGCCTCTAATCATAAAATAATCGGAAGATAGATTGCTACCTAAAGTAGCTTGCACCGTCGGGTCATATTTCAAAGCATCTGATGGCCTCGACGCTTGGGTATTGGCTACCGAATCCGCTGATATCACATTCACCGCGAGGGGGGTGTCTTGTAACGGCTGTTCACCTAATGCCCCTATCTGGGCTTGATTGTTTGAAGTACCATCATCTTTGGCACCCGCTACATCGACCTCAGTGACGGGAACAGTGCCGGTTGTCTTCCCTGCGGTGTCTTTAGAATCTTTTTCCGAACTATCATTACCACCCGGTGAATCATCCGTAGCGCGCCGGGCGTTACCGGGTCGTTGATTGGCTTCACCACTATTTTGAACAACCGTTTCCGTCTGAAAAAAATTTGTATTAGTCTCGGCTCCAATAATCGTAGTCAATATTAAAAACAGGCAACCAGCGGTAATACCAAGCCGTAATAATTTTAATTTATCAACCGTAAACATCAAATTAATCGATCCTCTCTTAAAATAATCTCAATGAAATTTAATCCTCCGGCGCTTTCCCCTCCAACATTAAAACGGCATCGCGTTTTGAAAGGTTATAATCCATGAAGGTCTTGAAAAAACCGACCGTCTCCTGAATCATATCGATATTTTTAAACCGCTCGGGATACAGGGTCTTGGCCAACCATTGGATTTGCAAGGCCGATTCCGCGCAATAACGATCCCAGGAAAAAGCGCCGTCCGGATTGACAAATACTTTTTTATTTTTGACGGCTTTGATTTGTTTCCAGTTTGGATCCTCAAATATGCTATTTTCATTGGTAGCGCTGATTTGATTGGCACTGATGATTCGTCCGAAAACTATCACATCCGGGTTCCATTGCAAAATTTGCTCCATGGAGACGGTTTTACCGTTTCCATTCACTTCCGCCCCATTGATGGCGCCGCAATCTTTTAGCCAAGCATCAATAATGGTTGATTTGCCGTCCACATTGAGAGTTGGAAACAGACTGGCCAAATGGATCACTTTGGGCTTCTGGCTATCCGGAATCCCTGCAGCTAAACCGGTAATCATTTTGATTTTTGAATCAAGGTAGGCGTTATATTTTTTAGCATTGTTCTTTACTTTTCCACCAACAACTTCTCCCATCAAATCGACACATTTTTTTAAACCGTCGTAATCAGCAAAATTTAGTTGAATAGCGGCTATTCCCAGACTCCGGTATTTAATCGCGCTCTTCTCATCAATTCCCATAAAAAGTACATCCGGCTTGACATTTAGCAAATCCTCGGTGTTGATATTGTCATAATTGATAATGGTCTTGATGGAATTTTTCAGTACAGGATTGGTTTTAAAAAGCCATGGCCTCGTTTGGGCAGTAACGGGGCTGGCGACAATTTTATCCGCCACATCCAGGGTTGCCAGTATTTCATTATAGTTATAGGTTGCTACCGCAACGCGCTCCACTTTTAAAGGGAGCGTCACCTTATCGCCGGCCATATCCGTAACGATTCGAACCGGCTGTTCTCCATAGGCGACAAAGATCCCCACGAGATTCATCGCCAGAAACGACAAAATACAAATTTTGGTTTGGATCCTTTTCATATCAATTCACCCATCCTAGGAATTCATATTATTTTTCCACTTCTTTCGGCGGCTCGGCATTCAACATTCTTTTTACATCTTCATCAGACATTTTGTAATTATAATATTTTTTATGAAACAGTTTTACTTCTTGCAACATGTCAAGATCCAAAAATAACTCCGGATGCAAAACCTTGGCTGCCCAAAGTACCTGGAGCGCTTCATCAGCACTCCTGACACCCCACGAGTATACTCCTTTCGGATTGATATAAATCCGATTCTTCTTGACTGCGTTAATAACGCTCCAGCTTGAATCATTCAAAATGGCATTTTTCCCTTCCGGACTAGTAATAATAACATCCGGATTCCAGGCGATAATGTTTTCCATTGAAACCGCTTGTGACATGCCGGTAAGGCCGTTTTCGGCAGCAACGTTCTTTCCACCCGCCATTTCGATCCATGATGTTACAATAGACTCTTTGCCTTCCGTAGCGAGGGGCTTGATCCCTGATCCGCAATATACTTTGAAGCGGCGGTCCTCCGGAAGAGATGCCGTTTTTGACAAGACTCGGCGGATATTGGCCCGGTAATAACTGCAAAACTCTGCAGCGCGTTTGGCTTCCTTTGTTCCAAGAATTTGTCCGGTAAGCTCAATTCCCCGCATCAACTCTTCCGGATTACGGCGTTCAAGAACGACAAAGGGAATACCGGACTTTTCAATCTTGCTTTGCATCGGCGACATACCGGAAAGCAAAATTGCCACATCCGGCTTTGTTTTTAATAACTCTTCAATATTGACGCCGCTGGATCCAATCGGAGCCGGAACAGCCTTTATTTCTGGGTAAGCCTTGATATACCATGGGTTAGTCTTAATGGCGTTCGAGATTGCCACCAATTTTTCCGGGCTTCCCAGCAGTAATATCCATTCATCCACAGCCCCGCCGGTACCGACAACCCTTGTCACTTTCAACGGAATGCCGACCTTTCTTCCATTCATGTCGACGATTTCACGGGTGGCTATCTTACTGTCTGTTGCAGTTGCAAACATCAATGAAAATATCAATAAGTTCAATCCAAAAAACATAAATTTCATTTTTGAAATCATTTTTCAGGCGGCTCCTCAATAATCGATAATAAAATTTATCCTCTTTCCACGGATGGTTCTTCTTGATAAAAATAACAGAAATCCACTAAAGAAGCGGAATTTCCACCGAAAAACTAATCGTCCTGGGATCGCCCAGACCCAACGAACCTCCGCCTGTGCTGGTCCAGTAATTTTTATTGGTAACATTCTTCACATTAAGGCGCAATATCACATCATGTCCATAGCATGGACGACGGTACCGGACTCCGATATCCCCGGTAACTACTTCCGGGATCGCCAAAGTTTCATGATTGGAACTATCCACCCATTCTTGACCGGTGTATGAAAGTCCACCGGTCAAAACCAACCCCGCTATAGTGGGAAAGGCGTATTCCATATACAAGCGGGCAATTTTTTCAGGAACCCCGAATGGAGTGTTGCCGATCTGTTCGGCATCCGACGCTTCGGTGATTTCAGCCTTCAGCAGTGTAAATCCGCCGGTCAGCGTAAAATTTTGACTCATTTTCCCGGTAGCGGTCAATTCCAGACCCATATGGACCTCTTGACCGTCTTCACTGTAGATATTAGTCACAGCGTCTGCATAAGCATTGGCTTTTTCAATCCTGAACAAAGCGGTATTGACATTCAGCCCGCCCAACTGAGTCTTGAGACCGATTTCTTGCTGTTTGCTGCGGTAAGGATCCAAAACCTCGCCCGCATTGGCATAGGCGCTGGCCACAGTCGGACCGGCTTGCAATGATTCGATATAGGATATATACGAAGTCATCTCAGGATTAATTTTATATGTCAAGGAGGCCGCAGGCGTCAACGCATTTTTCTCATTTTCCGGTTGAACCGTAGACACACCCGACGTATTATAACTCCAGCTTTTTACATCCAAACCGACCCGATTGATACCCAGAAATACCGACCATTGTTGATTGAAAGCAATTTTATCCCCGAGCAGCGTTGAAGTATATCTGGTTTTTGCAGTGGGTTTATCGGGATCGCCGACTGTATCGCCGGATTTGTCATCCGGCCAATCGCTAGGGTCATAAATATTATTGGTTCCTGTATAGGTAACTTTTCCGGTTTTATACGGGTAGGCATACAAAGTTGTGGTATAATCTTCGGAAAAACCGAAGGTCATTGTATGACTCATCAGACCGGTCCGGAATTGAGCGTCCATAAAAGAGTAACCCTGAGTGGTAGTAGCTTCCGTATTATAATAATTTCGGGACATTGTAAAATCGCCGTCATCATCCGTTAAAGCGATACTCGCCCGATGACGGTAACGGGTTTCGTCATTATAGCGAATCGCCGATCGAAAACTGAAAATATCGTTAATATCTTTGGTATATCCCAGTCCATAGCGATCATAGGAATCTTTGGCCGTACTGTACGAAGGCATGTAGTTTTTGGAGGCATCCGGAGCCGCCGGTATCGCGGTTACGCCCGTACCAATCGTAAATATATTATCCCCTTGCTCAATTTCCGAATCAAAATGCGAATAGTCGAAAGTAAACAATTGATCGGGAGCCGGATGCCAGTCGAAGGCGGCGCTGACCAACCGGCGGCCATGTTGTTCATTTTCAACCTCGGTTTCACCTTTTTTGACATAAAGGGCATTGAGACGATAGCCAAATTTCCCATCGTGATCAATGGGACCGCCGAAATCGCTATGGAAATAATTTTGGTTACCCCCATAATTGCCGATGGTTACTTTTGCCAAAGGATAATCGGTCGGCCTTTTCAATACATAATTAATGATTCCGCCGGGATTGGAAATACCGTATAAAAATCCGGCCGCTCCGTTGAGTACCTCAATCCGCTCTTTATCCTCGATGGGTGGGCCATTGAGATCGGTCCGCATCCCGTCAATCATCATGGTACTGCTCGTAAAACCCCTGATTGTAAACGAAGTACCGCCTCCGACCGTATTGGAACCACTGCCATTGCTGACTGTAGGATTATATTTTAAAGCCGCCGAAACGGAATCAGCCTGTTGATTTTCCAGCATTTCTCCGGAGGTCACATTCACAGAATACGGGGTATCCTGCTGCGACTGTTCCCCTAACGGGCCAACATTGGCCGTATCGGTTTGGTATCCGCTATCAGCGCTGCCATCCTTCTGTCCCTGGACTTCTACATCCGTAATGGGGACATCGTCGGATTTGGTACCTTTCTCATCGGTTGAATCACTCTTTTTTGAATCTTTACTCTGCCCTTGTTCCTGGGTATTGGTGGTTGTACCGCTCTGGGGCTCGCTCTTCTTTTCTTCAGCGCCTACCCAGTTAAAAGCGCTTACCATCAAGATTGAAATCATCACTGCAAAACAAATTAGTATCCGTTTATTCATTTTGAGCATCATCGATGAAATCCTTTCTGAATTTTATCTATTGACCGCCCTCAACTAAATCCGGGCAAGTACTATCCGCCTCAATTTCTTTCTTCATAAATCTGAGCATGCGTCAAATGATGGTTTAAATATATCTTCGAATAAAAAGTCCGGGTCTCTTGCTCAAAATCCAGTTTAACCTGAGCCGGATAGAGCTGGATAGCTGTCCAAACCAATCCCAAAAGGGATTGAATTCCGTCAAGTCTTTCAAAGTTCAAGGAGGCATAAACCCGTTTGTTTTTTACCGCATCAATATTGGCCCATTGCGGATTAGATACGATGTCATCCCGTGCCTTGGCAGTACCGGTAATAATTACATCGGGGTTCCATTTCAAAACTTCCTCCATGGGCGTCACAATCGATTCATTCTCTTGTTGAGTTATGGCGCAAGGGATTGCATCATAAAAGTTAATCCCGCCGGCGGTTCTGATAATTGATGCCATAATTGTTTTAGTTCCCACGGTGCAATTAATATTGGCTTGGGCATAATAAACTTTTAATTTGTTCTTTTCAGGAATTTTAGACGTCTGGGCCGTTACCTTGGCCATTGTTTTCTCCCAATAGCCTGCCAATTCATTGCCTTCTTTTGAATTCACTACCAATTGTCCGATAAACCGCCACGAGGCCTCGTAGTCGATCAGGTTGTTCTTGGAAGTCGCCACCACCGGGGCGGCATAATCTTCCTGTTCCTTGTCCAGATCAGGGTCTTTATTTAAAGAGACAACAACATCCGGTTTTAGCATCAGCATTTCTTCCCGGCTCACTCCGCTGTGAAACTCTCCGGTCACCGGAAGAGCCGCAACCTTTTGAGCCTCTTCATCACTCATAAAGATGAAACGTTCCTTAAATTGTTTATCCATACTGACCAGTTTACGGGGCGCCAGTCGCCAAACCATATGGCAAGGAATCGGATGGATGCAGCTAATCCTATTTACAACACTTGGCACTTCAACCTTCCGTCCGGCCATATCCGTAATAGTCCGGGTCGCCGGTTTGGCATACAAGAGACTAGACCCCAAACAAATCACGAACACCAATCCAAAACATGCCAACTGAAAAATCACTTTTTTGATAATCGCTTTCATTGCAATCACTCCTTTTTAAATAAAGCGAATCCAAGATTCATGCTATCAATCCCGCGGGTACAATACATCTTTCAACTCGGCTTCATTTAGCTCATAATGATAAAATTGCTTATAAAACCGGACAACCTCTTTTCTCAGGTCGATGTCCCCAAAAATATCCGGATGAAAGATTTTAGCCGCCCATAATGGTTGCAAGGCGCTGTCGGCGCTTCTAGCGCACCAGACATTCAAGCCTTTCGGATTGATATAAATCCGTCCTTTCTTTACAGCATTGATGTTTTTCCAGCGTTCATCGGCAAGAATCATTTTCAGGTTTGGCGCATCCCGGATAATGATAACATCGGGATTCCAACCAATAACATCTTCCATTGAAACATCAGCAACCATTGGTTCAATACCCGCCTCGGATGCCACGTTCAATCCACCGGCCATTCCCATCCAAGATGTAACCATGGAATCTCTGCCTTCTGTATTAAGGGGATTTGCTGCTACATAATAAGCCTTAACTTTTTGGGACCGGGATAAAGAATGAGTCTTCGTCGTCACCCATCTGATGTTGGTATCGTAATAAGTACAAAATTCTCGGGCCACCGCGACTTCTTTTCCACCTAATATCTGTCCCATCAATATAACTCCCTGCTTCAATTCTGCAGGATCGCTATAATTAAAAGTGACTGTGGCTATACCCAGCGACTCCAGTTTATTTTGAAGTGCGTCGTTACCTGCCCACAAGGTTACCACATCCGGTTTCATACGAACTAATTCTTCAATATTGGCGCCAGTTGCCTTGGAAGCCGGGATATTGGCAATGGATGGATAAATCTTTCTGACCCAAGGATTGGATTGAGTCGAAGGTAGTACGGCTATTAATTTTGGAAGACCGCCCAGCATTAAAATGAGCTGGGTCATGGCCGTTCCGTCGGTATAAATCCGGTTGACCTGATGGGGTAGGACAACCTTTCGCCCCGCCATATCGAAAACAGTTCTCTGTACCGGTTCCTGGTCCTGACTTCGCGCCAATCCGACATCAAATGTCTCTGCAAAAAAGATTAAAGATAAACAACAGCACCCAATCAAGAGTTTTTTCATTTTGCAGACTTCCTTTGACTGTATAATCCAAACTCTACAACTTCATTTCAGCGGATAAGGCAGTCGTACGCGGGTTTCCCAGGTAAAGAATTCCGCTCCGAGTAGTCCAATAGTCGGTGTTGGCAATATTGTTCACGGTCAGTCGCCATATTAGATTGTGTCCGCTTTTCATTTTCATTTGATACCGAATACCCATATCGCCGGTGAACACGGCCGGAATCGAAAGGGTATTTTGACTGTCCACCCATTCCTTACCCGTGTAGGAAAGTCCGCTCGTTATCGCCAAATCGGGAATCCACGGCAACGTGTAGTCTGCATAGATTCTGGCCATCTGTTCGGCGACGCCTTGAGGTATCTTTCCCTCAATACTGACAGTGCTGGCCTTTTTCACTTCCGCATCCAGAACCGTCAATCCGCCTCCTAAAGTGAGATTTTTTGTGACCTTTCCGTTCAAAGTAAGTTCTGCTCCTTTATTGACCTCTCTGCCGTCCGGGCTTGATATATTGGTGCCAGGATCGGTATAGGCGTTGGCCTGACTAATGCTAAAGACAGCGACGTTCAAATCTATACCGCCGAACCTAGTCTTTAGTCCCACCTCGTATTGAGTGCTTACATAAGGTTCAAATATTTCACCGGCATTGGCCGCTGTGGAAGCGGCAATTAATCCTTTTTGTAACGCTTCCACATAGGACGTATAAATGGTAATGTTGGATACCGGTCTATAAAGTATGGCTGCACTCGGAGTGAATTTCCCTTTATTGTAAACATCACCTTGGATGCCGGTAGACAGATCACAATTTTGATCATCAATTTGGGCGTAATTACCCCCGATTAAAACAGACCAAAAATCATTAAAGGTCATTTGATCAACCAGGATCTTCGATTGAGTGTTTGTCTTTTCCGTAGTCCGATAAGGAGAACCGCTGCTTACAATAACATCAGGGTTGGTGACATAATCCGGATCCGTGAGGTTGGATAAATAAGTAGCCGTACTGGTATATGTTTTGGTTCCGTTTAAAGGATAACGATATTCAACATCATCACCGGACCACCCCAACGAAGCTTTATGCTGAATGATTCCCGTTGCAAACTGAGCATCCAAAAAAAGATTGCCCTGCCTCGTTACAGTCTGATAGTTTCCCTGATAATTCACTTGCAATTTATAATCGTAGTCATCATTAACCCATTTTTCACGATATGTAGCAAATTCTCGTTCAATGATGCCGTATCTGAATGCCGATCGTAAGGTAAAGACCTCATTTAATTTTGAATCCAATTTCATTCCGAACTTGTTGATTTCATCTTTCGTAAAAGAATAGGGCGCTCCCCAGTTTTTAGAAGAATCGGGAGCATCAGGTATCGATGTAGCGCTGCCGACCATAAATAAGGCTTGTGAATATTCCAGATCACGGTAAAAATGAACGGCATCAAATGATAATTGCGTGTTTGAGTTTAGGTGCCAATCCAAAGCTCCGCTTATCAAGTCCCGTTGATTGGTCTGATGTTCGATCCCGACTTCGCCGTTGTCAACATATAAAACATTCAAGCGATAATCCAACTTTTTATTTTCATCCAGAGGGCCGCCAAAATCTCCATGGACATAAGCCTGAGCCCCGCCATAATCTCCGACTGTAATATCAGTTAGAGGAGTATCGGTAGGACGCTTTGTAATATAGTTAATCATCCCACCGGGCGAGGTGATTCCATAAATAAGGCCGTTGGCGCCGCTTAATACCTCAATTTTTTCCTTATCCTCGATTGGTTCAATATTGTCATAAGATTTCATGCCATCAACAGCCGTATTATTGGTCCATACCGAACTGGTAAAACCGCGTATTACATAATAATCAGTGACCCGGCTTCCACCAGTCGTATTTTGAACTGTTGGGATATATTTTAAGGCATCCGAACTTGACTGCGCCTGCGAATTGGATATTGAACCCGACGTCACCGTATTGATTGAGTAAGGCATACTCTTGGAATCCTGTTCTCCCAGAGGCCCGGCTTGAACCTGATTATTCCGGCTTCCTTCCTTGGTATCCGTAACTTCAACGTCGGTGACAGGTACGGAATCTGAATTTTGATCAGAGACCTTTTCGGAAATTTTTGGCGATGCATCTCCACTATCGTCTGCCATATCGGCCTCAGTTTTTAGCCCGCCGCCTTGTATAAGGCTAGTATTATCAGATGTTTGCTCTCTTTTCAAAGTATCAGCTCCGGCCAAACTCGTCAGGCAAAGTATGGAGATAAAAAAGAGGGCCATACTCTGTAACCGATATTGACTAATTTCACTTTGAACCATTGATATTTACCTCCGCGATAAAAATTGATTCTTGCTTCCCAATTCCAATAAGCAACGATTCCATATTAATAAGATTTTTAAATCTTCTCACGCCTTACTGCTATTGCCACCTTAGCGACCCCGCTTTGCTGGACCGCATCCAGCAGTTCCACGACTTTTCCATGTTTGACGTCGCTATCGGCATTGATAATAACCGCCAAGGAATTATCTTGTTCTTTTTTTTGCAAAATCTGCAAAACCGCTTCTCCCGTTGATGGGCACTCGTCCTTATTCAAAAAGAGCTTGCCGCTTTTAGTAATCGTCAAGGTAACGATTTGAGGCGGCTTGTCGGGGACGCCTTTTGCCTTAGGAAGATTGACGGGCACGCTGTATAAATTGGTCATCGAGAGGCTTGCCAGCATAAAAAAGACCAGTAAAAAAAACATGGTATCAATCATCGGAATGATTTCAATCCGCGCTTTCCGTGATCTTCGTTGTGATAATCGCATCCCGCTTCACTCCTCCGAATACCCGCTTAGTGTCAATTCCAGACGGGTAGCATATTGTTCGATGACTTCGGTTTCCCGTTCCACCCTAGCCAAAAAATAGTTATAGGGAATAAGAGTTATAACAGCCACCGATATTCCGGTAGCCGTTGCAATAAGCGCTTCCGCAACGCCGCCGGTAACGGCATGAGGCTGGCTGGATCCGGTAAGAGTCATAATATGAAATGAATTGATCATCCCAATAATCGTCCCCAATAATCCGAGCAGCGGAGACAGTGTTACGATGGTTTCTAATACCGGCAGTCCTTGCCTCATAGTGGAGATTTCAGCTAAGCCCACTGCTTCCATTGCCTTTCCCGGCTGCTTCGAATGACTGAGGCCGGCTTTGAATACTTTCATAACCGGTAAGCTACTGGTTTTCACCAGTTCCAAAGCTTGATCCGTTTGACCCCGGTCAACCAACGCCAGGACTTCATCGGCCGGTTGCTTGGCTTCAATCCGTCTGAAAAAGGTCCATCGTTCGATAACTACTGTTACGGTGGCTAAGGAGCAAAAAGCCAAAGGGATCATGATCCAGCCGCCTTTTAAAAGTTCTCCCAATAAAAACATCTTCCACACCTCTTTATGATCAAGTTATCATAACTTGCCGCCATTTTATGAGTCGGTCAAGTGAAATCGCACCCTAACATCATGAAAGCTGGCAATGGGTTTTCTCCCTTGGGTCGCAGGAGAGAAGCGCCATTTTTTGACCGCCTGCAAAGCCGACTCATCAAGGGCGGGAAAACCGCTGCTTTCACGGATAGAAACCATTGATGCCGCGCCGCGGGAATCAACCAAAACTCTCACCAAGACAATTCCCTCCCATCCTGCTTTACGGGCAGCTGCCGGATAGCGCGGTTTTATTCCCCTAAGTACCGATGCAGCACATTCCACACCCCCGCCGCCTTGACCCCCAAATCTCTCTGCTTCCTCCGAGATTCCTCCATTACGGTCGGTTAACCCGGAAGACTGAACGCTTCCATTCCCCGGTAACGACCAGTCATTGAATCCCTGATCATCTGAGTTACCCTGCCGTACCGGAGTAGAAGATTGATCAACCGCAACTGCACCGGGATTATAGGATGAAGATTGGCTATTTCCCGGTTCTTCTGTTGTTTTAGCCGTCTGGAATACGTGGGTAATTTCATTAATTAATTTTTCCTCTTCCGGCTGCGGGACTCCCGATTGAATCCTATTTGTTGCGGCTTGCGCCGTCATTTCTTTAGTGCCAGCTCCATCGCCGTCTCCCATGTCACTGGAAAGTACGCTGGATGGGACCACTTCCACTAACGCGGAGGGAGTATCCTGGGACGGCTGCTTTGAAGCAGCCAGTCCCAGCCCGAAAAATACACCGCATATCGTACTATGCAACAACAAAGAAATGCCTGCCGCTTTGTAATATTTCCCACTCAAAATAAAGTTCATTCTATCAGCCGCCTTTGGACCCTTGTATCCTAATTTCCTCCTTATGGATATAGAAAGGAACTTCACCCCATATTAGACTCTCTTTGCCGATGGACATTCACTTTATAACCCCTTTACTATCCATTGTCTGCAATTCGCAATCAACAGCGGAAATTAAGTATTATTGTCATTAAATTGAATCTCCGGCCAAAATTTCTTCCAACTCAGCTTGGGATAAAGCGTAATTGTAATAGGTCTTATAAAATTCATGAACGGCCTCATTCAGGTTCAGATCTCCAAATAAAGCCGGTTGGATGACTTTAGCCGCCCATAGAACCTGAAGCGCTTCCTCGCCGCTTCTCACCGACCATAAATAAACGCCTTTGGGATTGACATATACCCGGTTATTCTTGACGGCATTTAATTTTTTCCATTGATAATCCTGAAGAATTTTATTTTTCAGAGCCGGGTCGGTCATAATGATTACATCCGGATTCCAGGTAACGAGCTCTTCCATGGAGACTTCACGGCCCAGACCCCCAATACCGGCCGCGGCAGCGACATTGATTCCGCCGGCCATTTCAATCCAGGATGTAGTGATTGAATCCTTGCCATCGGTATAGGTACCTTTATTCCCGGCATAGAATACTTTAACTCTTTTGTCGGGCGGCAGCGATTTAGTTCGTTGGCTGACCCAATTCATGTTGGATTTGTAATAGCGGCAAAATTGAAGCGCTTTTTTCTCTTCCATAGGCCCGAGTATTTTACCAATCAGCATCACCGCCCGCTCAATCTCGGCCGGATTTCTTAAACTGAGTCCGATAACAGGAAGTCCCAATGACTCCATTTTGGCATTGCCGCCAAACACCACATCCGGTTTGGTTTTCAACAACTCTTCAATATTGGCGTCGGTTATCACAAACGGAGCAGCAACATTTTTGATTTTAGGATAAATCTTGACAAACATCGGATTGGATTGGACTACGGTCGAAGTGGCTACAATTTTATCAACGCCGCCCAGCATTAACACCATTTGGTTGATGGCGCCACCGACGGCGACCCGGTTTACCTTGGCCGGAATCATCACCGTTTTCCCGTTCATGTCGATAATCGTTCTAGTTGAGACTGCCTGCCCGCCAGCATAAGAAACACCGATCGCCGCCAAAAAGGTGGCGAGAAGTAGGAATAATAATATGGCAGATTGCTTTTTCATCATGTAAAACCTCCGGCCTTTCATTGACAAAATTAAAATTTCTTGGTCAACTCAATTCCGTATACCGCGCCTACATCATATAAGAAACCCCATTCCTGGACTTGACTGGAACTTTTATACATCGTCGCATAATGCTTATCAGTGACATTTCTTCCAAATAGACTGATTTTGATATCCGGACTAAAGTATTTATCCAAATTGATATTGATAACCGTAAAATCGCCGACTGTAACACCGGTATTGCTGTACTCGTAAGGATCTACTTTCAGGGCAGAGATGCCTGCGCCAAGGCTTTTATTCTTATAATTCAGTTGCAGTGAATATTTATTATCAGGCGCCGCAACATCTTCTGATGCACTACTGGAAGTATAGTATGTATAACCAAACTTATACTTGAGACCCGCAATAATTTGTCCATCCAAAGAAAGTTCCAAGCCACTGCGTTCTACCTCGTCAACCAAGCCATATTTATTGATACTATATGTAGTTCCGTCTTCAACAATTTTAACTGTCCCGGCTGCTGTTTTGGCATCCTTGACGTCATAATAAAATGCCGTCAATGTTGTATTAAAAGCTTTGCTGTATCCGGCCAGGAAACCCAATTCATATTTCATCCGCTTTTCGGCAGGTAGTTCTTCATTATTCACTGTGGTCCATATTTCCGGAGTCGGTGTGTGGTTATAGCCGATCCGCGGCAAAATGCTGTACGTCTGATTAATTTGATAATTCGCTCCCAGCGAAATTCCATAAGTATCATCCGTCCACTTATCATCGACGCCTTTTACCTTATTGCCATCGGCGAGATATTTTTCGGTTCCCTCAGTGATATGCCGCTTATCAAAACGGATACCGCCATCGAGACTCAATTTTTCATTCAAACGGTTTTCGTCGATAATGTAATATCCATAAATTTCGTCTTCGGCTGCAGTGGTATTTCCCTCAGTCAACTGATAGGAACCGATAATTTGGGTGCCTATTTTCAATGTATTGAAACCCAAATGCATAGTATGAAATAAATTCACTTCATTAGCCCGATCTTCCGCATCCTTGCCCGCGGCTAAAGTCCAAACATCGGTGGTGGCATTATAAATATTTCCGTATTGAGTACCCTCATCTTTAGTACGGCCAAAACTAAATGTCGTGATGTCGTTGACATTCCATGGTTTGACAATATTCAATGCAAATATCATCGAGTTCATCGGATCGTATTTCCACTCCGGGATACTGGTAGTATTATAGGAAGTGACAGTGCTATCGAAGTGACGTTGAATCTCCCGCCAGCCATTATTGATATACAGCGAACTGTTTACAATCCAGCTTTTATCGGTATATCCGCCTTTAAAAAGGAAAGAATTGAAATCGTACCCCATATTCCAACCATCTTTACCGTCAGATTTCGATTTAGCGTAGCCAAAGCCCAAATCAACCCGATCTTGAATTTTGGTGCCCGCAAAAACCCCTATTTTTTGGGTGTTATAACTGCTATAGCCAATATTGGCTTCGATATCTTTACCTTTTCCAGCCGCCTTTTTCGTTGTAATGATAATAGCCCCCTGATCGGAAGCGCCCCCAGAAGTAGAACCAAAGGCTCCCATAGGAGACAACGTCAAGACCGTCGAATCCCGGATGATTTTAATGGATTGAATCATCGATACCGGTATATCACCAAGTACGCGTTGGGCCATGGTTTTGGTCACATAGACGCCATCCACGATGATAGCCACATCACCGCCTCTGGCCGTCGTGAAATTATGAATTCTGGCGCCTTGACGCGCTATATCCATGCCCATGGCTGATTCAATCACATCGTAAACGTCATTAGGACGCATTGCCTCAATATCCTCGGCAGTAAAAGTCTCAACCGCACTAGTACTGTCAGGAGTCTGCGTTTGACTGCTTTCAGCTTCCCCCTTTTGATTCTTCGAATCATTTACTTCAACTTCCGTAACCGGAACCCTATCCGATTTAGAATCTCCCTTAGTTTGCGAATCCTTCCCGGGAGACTTCTCGTTTCTATTATCCTGCGACTGCTGAATATTTATTGTAGATGTTAGGCTTGAAAATGCTGTTTCTTCAGCATCGGCTACTCCAAATGACCCTAAAGTTAGGGAAATGGCCAATACCGCACTATGAATAATTTTTTTCTTCCTTGTTTCGTCAACCAAGTTCATGGTGTCTCATCCTTTCTTTTTTTATAATTTGGCCAAGTTTCATGCTCAACGTCTCCACGTGTTAGCGATGTGTTATGTTTAACAAATTAAACCGTACAAAACATAACAAAACCTGATGTTATTTGAAGTATAATACATAAAATTATTGACGTCAACATTTTAATGTAATATTTTCTAACATTAACATAACATTAACGCTGAAAATTAACTATTTTCTGGCTCTGCAAAAAAAATTAGTCACGAGTATATTGATATTGCTAGTTTTCATTTTGTATTATTAAGACTTAAGTGAATCGTAAACGGTTTTATTTTAAATTGACAGTTGAAGCAAGACCATCATTTAGATATAATGTAAGAAAGTTTAAATAGCTGGATTTAATTTAGGTTTTTCGAAAGGTGAACCCCATGGAAAACAGATCACTGACTCCGCAGGAAGTGGCGGATACTTTAAAGATTTCCAAATGCACAGTGTATGAGCTTATTAAGCGAAGGGAACTTAACGGTTATCGGGTTGGAAATAAAGTAAGAGTCGATTCCGATGATGTGGAGGAATATAAAAACAAAACCAAACACGTAAAATCAAAGGCCAAGATTATTATGTCTGAAATAACCGGCCCAGCCGAATTCGAACTAAACCAAAATGAAAATTCCTTCATCATATGCGGACAAGACTCCCTTTTGGATACCTTATGCCGTTATCTGGGCCACCAGCATAACGCAGCTACTCAACGCGCTTATGAAAATAGTTACTTTGCACTCAGCGCCCTTTACCGCGGGGATATCCAGGTAGCCGCAACCCATATGTGGGACGGTAAAACCGATCTTTATAACACTCCTTATGTTGAGAGATTATTACCCGGAATCCCGGCGGTCATTATTCATCTTGCCCACCGTATACAAGGCTTTTATGTAGTCAAGGGAAATCCGAAAGCCATCCGGGGATGGGATGACTTGAAACGAAAGGATATTACAATTATTAATCGTGAGGCCGGGAGCGGAACCAGAGTTTTGCTGGATCAACATTTGAAAATAATGGGCTTACCCTCCGGCGAGATCAAAGGATACACTCGGGAGACATTTTCCCCCATGGTGATAACCGGTAGTATTGTTAAAGGCCATGCCGACCTGGGAATCGGAATCGAGTTGCCTTTTTTACAAACCAGAGAACTCGAATTTATACCAATCCAACATGAAGATTATGATTTGGTGGTCAAAAAAGAAAACTTCGGCAGCCCAATCATTCAAGCGATGATTCAAATTATCCAGTCTGAAGATTTCCGTTTGGAAATGCACGGGATCAATGGCTACGATCTTTCCGACGCCGGCAAAATCGTCGCGGAAACTTAAATGTTGCGGTTATGAACCTCATGCTTATTGAAAACATCGCTCTTCTCATTTTTTTAGCCGATTATTACCTTTGCTCAAGGGAAACACTGATTAATTACCTATTTTGAGGCATTTCTCCCAAAAAGGGCGCAGTGCCGCCCCTTATGCACATCGCCAGATTGGCGGGCAAATAGCATGAAGAACCAGTTCAAGTTCTTGGCTATTCCGCGATATGATACTTCAGAATAGCCGAATTGTCGCTTGACGATTAAAAATGGGTGCTCTACTTTACAGCGGTCGATGACTTGCAGTTTTCAATCTATTTGTCCCAAAGGGTACCCATATAATGGGCGGCGATCTTACTTTGAGAAGGCCGTTTATTAATACGAAAGTCTACTTGCTGGAAATTATTGTCGGACTTGATATCTTCACGCTTCTCAATCCCAAGATAGCCGGAATCGCCATAAACTACAGCGTCATCTTCCCGGATCAGCTTTGCTGTCTCGGTTATATCGTGCTCATTCGAGATCACTGAAAGTTTGTTGTTTCATGGATTTCCCCTTGATTTTGATACTTTAATTATTTGATATCTCGGAGTTGTGTTCCAAGGAAACCCATGAAAAGTTTCGATTAAATCAGCGGAAACGATTTCAATATTCCCCCCGATTCATTTACCAGCTTAAAAGTGGAATTCGCCAAAGAATCTACTGCTACGAAACCCATAACAGCCACAACATCGAATCGAGTATCCGAAAGAGTTTTACTTACCGGAAAACCCGACCTACCAACCGGAGAATTATCCCGATATAATGTCACCAAAATATCCGAGGCTGAACTGCCATTCGCTATCCGTAAGTTCAAGGACCACATGAAAAGATACATACCGGCTTGCGCAATTGTAAATTGGAAATTAGCAAAGCTAAATGATATTTGGAATGAAATTGAAGCCAGATTTCCTGAATTGAAAGGAATCAGATTGTTGTTATTAATCGTGGTAGGATTGGGAGCTATATATAACACCTGCGTTTTTTCGTTAATTGCCGGCCCCGGAGGTCCGACAAGCCCCTGTGGACCGGTTGCTCCGCTAGGCCCTTGTGGTCCAGCGGGCCCAGGCTCAATCGGTAATTCGATTAATACTTGTAATAAAATAAAAATATCGGCCAAAAGCGGTGTAAAAAACAATTTCCGCGGTTTGGGCTGTGACTCTTTGAATAATAATCGTAAGAATATTTAGAACCAATAGGATATTATTATTTTGAAAGGCAGCAATCGCTTGATCAATCTCCTCGATCAACTGTTGTTTAAAAAATTGATTAACCGGGAGATTTTAAATTTTTCCACGGATAATAGTTAAGGATGAGTCTGCATCTAGGATAGGCATTTTCCCACCCCCTTCAATATAGGATATGAAAACCAGGATTAAAGAAAGACGTGCCTTAGTCATTAATTTCTTTTGAATCCACTAACTCGCTTGGAAGCATGCGAAAAAGACCTTCAATTTTTGCAATCAAAAGTCTTTTGGTCAGGCTAATGGGTTAAATTCACTGGCTGTATTGCTTCCCAGCGCGTCCCTAGTAATAGATTCTGACTGTCATCAACGGTCAGCTTTTTGGTTTCAATCTCATTCAATATGTTTTAACCCAATTTCGAATGGGGGCTTGACAGACACTTCCATATCAGGAACGAGGATTTGTCTTCGAAGCCTCCGAAACAAAAAAGCTTACAAAAATTATAGTTTGTTTCTCCATTTGAGGGAGAAAGATAGAATGAGGGTTGGCCCCAATTGGCTCATCAATTGAAAACCCAAGTTAACGAAATAAGCGGGTTTTTTTATCAAGTATTATGAAGCACACCCTTCCCTTTCAACATCCAGCACCGGAACGCATGTCTTGACATCATCGGAACGGATAATTTTGACACGAACTCCATAAGCGGCTCTCATATTTTCCTCTGTGACCACCTCATCGGCCTCACCGGTTATAAAGCCCCTATCTTTCTGCAGTAAAGCGATTTTAGTGGAGCACAAAAAGGCATGATCGGGAAAATGTGAGGTCATGATGACGCCCAAACCTCTCCCCGCTAATTCCCTAATCTGTTGCAACACCCGAATTTGATTGCCGAAGTCCAAATTGGAAGTTGGTTCATCCATGACCAGCAACTTCGGTTCCTGGGTAAGCGCCCGGGCGATTAACACCATTTGCCGTTCCCCACCGCTGATTTCCGTATAGATCCGGTCCCGTAAAAAACCGATATTTAATGTTTCAATGGCCTGTTCCGCAATCATAACGTCTTTTTTGGACGGCGAGGAAAAAACGCCCAAATGAGCGGTGCGTCCCATGGTGACCACATCCAGTACGGTAAAAGGAAACGGCGGCGTATGAGCCTGAGGAACATAGCCGATAGCGCGGGCCAACCGTTCCCGCGGCCACAAACGGATATTTTCCCCGTTTAGTAAAATGTCGCCGCCCTGCAACCTCAAAAAGCCCAAAATCGTTTTGAATAAAGTAGTTTTACCCACTCCATTGGGTCCTAATAAGCACAATATTTCCCTATCATGGACGCTAAACGAAATATCTTTCAATATCGTCCGGTTGCCGTAACCACACATAACTTGGTTGATTTCCAACTTCATGTCCAACCTCTCCTGCCTTTCATTAAAAGATATACAAAAAATGGCGCACCGATAATTGAGGTTAAGATTCCCAAAGGGATTTCCATGGCAAACACACTGCGGGCCACATCATCCACAACCAATAAAAACGAACTCCCGATGAGTAACGATACCGGTAGCAGCGTCTTATAATTTGGTCCCACGATCATCCGGGAAAAATGAGGAATCACCAGTCCGACCCATCCAACCATTCCTCCGATAGCGACCGATGATGCGGTAAGCAATGTAGAACAGAGAATTACCGCTAAACGGATCCGTTCGGTATTAATTCCCAATGCCTTGGCTTCTTCTTCGCCGAAGGAAAGCGCATTCAGTCTCCAGCGTAACAAAAATAAAGGAACCGCCCCGATTAGTATGGGAATAAACGCTTTGAAAACGTCTTTGGAACCAACGGTCGAAAGCCCGCCCATCAGCCAAAAAGTTATCGCAGGCAGTTTATTGTCCGGATCGGCAACGTATTTAGTCATCGATATAAACGATGAAAAAAGCGTAGACACCACCATCCCGGTAAGAACCAGCACCAGTAATGCATTATTGCCGCGTCCAACTGCTCTGCCGATTAAATAGGTTAAAGCAACCGCAGCGAGTCCAAAAACAAAAGCAGCAATCTGAATTCCCACCATATTTAAGGAACATAAAATAGCAAGCGCCGCCCCAAACCCGGCCCCGGCCGAAGCACCCAAAATATCCGGCGATACCATCGGATTTTTAAACAATCCTTGATAAGTGCCGCCGGCTAGAGCCAATGAGCCGCCAACCATCATCGCAGCCAAAATGCGCGGCAAACGGACCGAGAATAATACCGTCTCCAAGGTCTCCGGCCAAGTTGCTTTTAGACCGATGATCTTGGATAAAAAAATTTTTACTAATAACGGCAATGGAATGGCATAGCGCCCCACCGCACAGGATATCAAAAAAGCAACAACCAGTGATAACGCTAACGCTGTGATTATCCTGCCGTGACAAGACTCTTTTTTAGTCGAGACCATTTTTCCGGCCATCGCCCGTTCATTACCTTTCAAATCCAATTTATTAATCATTTTTCTTACTCCCAATTGTTTTATTCATTCAATTGATTTACTGTAGAAACCGAGCCTATAGAATCTTTTTTATTTCACTACCGATGATTTTAAAATTAAGAATGTTGTTCCAAGCCCAACATATGTTATGCTATTGTTATGTATTATTTACTACTCAACTAACAAAACGAAGCAAAACTTAATAAAATCATATGTTGATCGAAGTATATTCCCATTTTTTTAGAATGTCAATAAAGCTATTGTAAAGATAATTGACATATATATAACGTAAATATTTATTTCCATCACCTTCATAAAAAAATAACCGGCAAATTTAGAGCTCCGATTATTTTTCTATTACATTTTGTTTTTATTTCCGGCCAACATGAATTCATCAAACCAATCAAAACAGCTTCCGCTTTCCACGGCATTTTCTTTGGCTGTCACATCCCGGGGTGTAATCCGATACACAGCTACTCGATTCCCATCCAAAGCCGAACGATACTTTTCAACAAATGCCGCTCATAATAATTGGGTAGATATTTTCCGACTAAACGCTCAAGAGCCATGGTTGCTTCTTGCACATCCTGCAATTTTTCGGCAATTCCAAAAATCATTACACTCATATAAGCGGTATCGGTATGACACGGGACCGGATCCGTCACTGTACCGTATTCTTGATAGACTGTAAAACAAACCGAAGGGCTCCGGGAAAGAATTTGATCCTTTTTGCCCGAACCCCCATACCGTGGATAAACCCCGGATTTTCAAATAAGTTATGCTGTAAATAATGGAGCCGCATTTTTCTCATCCTTTCGAAAACTCAACTACCACACATTCAAAATCCATTCCTTGTTTTTCTTATATTCCATATCCGTAAAAATGGTATTGGCCATGGTTTCCGCCAGCCATATGGCGCCGGTATACCCAACCACCGGATAACGATACAATCCGGCTCGGTCGAATGTTGGAAAACCCACTCGAACCATGGGAACATTATTATCGATCGAGGTCCATCTGCCTTTGGAGTGACCCAATATCAAGTCCAGCTCCAGCCCTTTGTTTTTAATCCGGTCCTCCAACTCATAAATATCGGCATTCCAAATAATTTCCATCTCATAGTCAACTTTTTCTTTGAGCTCCCGAATACGTGGATCATAGGAATATTGGTTGTTATCATCCCCCAACAACAATAATTTGGGTTTCATCTCCAAATCGAGGCAAAATTCAGCCAGCCCGATGACCAGATCGGGATTACCGTAAATGGCAACTTTCTTGTCGGCCAAAAACATATGAGTCAAATCCGCTAAGGCATCGATAGCGATTCCCCGTTCCCGCACCAGAGATCGAGGGATCGGTTTTCCGGTCAATTTTTTTACATTTTCCAAAAAAGTATCGGTATTGCGAATACCAATCGGCGTCGGTCCGATAATCGCCGGAACATGATATTTTTCTTCCAAGACATGGGCCGCCCGGCCACCTTCGTAGCGGTTCAAAGCAATCGTGCCCAATGCGTTGGCGGTTCCCCGCAAGTCTTCCACCGTCGTATCCCCGTGGGAAACTTCACTTTTATCCGGCATCAGGGGCGAATCGAAATTTTCGATTTCAAAAAGCACGGTGGCATCCACTTCCATCTCCGCCAATAAATGCTTAAGTGCGGCCACATCGCCGGGATTGACCCATCCGGTGATCAGATTTAACTTGCCGTTGGGCTCCCCTTTTTTCGCAAAATAGCTTATCAAATCTTTCACGGCGACATCATATCCGCTGACCATGCTGCCCTTAAAACTAGGAGTATGAATCGGAACCAGATAAACTTCCCGGTCGGCATATTTTTTCTTCAAAAGTCCGCTATTGAGTTTGCTCATCAAGCCGTCCACATCGTCACCGATAATTTCCGTAGCGCAAGTCGTAATGATCGGCACCACCTTCACATGAGGATAGCGCATTAAGAGTACATCGACACCTTCTTCAATCCGGTTGAGGGCGCCGAAAACGGCGCCATCCTCATGCAACGATGATGATGCCAGGTCAAAATTTTCTTTGAAATGTTGGCCGAACAGCAAACGGACGAACATGACGCACCCCTGGCCGCCATGGACCAGGGCAATGCAGTCCTTAATCCCGATACTGACATATTGAGCGCCCGCCGGTTGGCATGTATACATCGGATTGATATTACCGGCGCGTTCTTTCACTTTGAGTTCACAAGACATGTCATTTTTCCCCTTTCACTAATCCTCGTTCCGGCAAGTAAGTGACAAGTTTTTAATTTACGGGATTCTGAAAGTTGCTTGCCGGATTCATGTTAATACAAAGGATCCGTTAATTCCTTATTTAAAGACTTGGTAATGGTTAAGTAATCCATCCGCTCTTTCAGAGCTTGCATTAACAATGTGATATTCTTGGGTTCCATACTATTAATCCAAGGAAACCGCCGCTTGAAACCATTGGCCAGAGCCACGGCATCTACCCAATAGCACCGATCATCCGGCGTACTGAGATCGACAGGTTCGGCGCATAACAACTGCTTGGTTTTACCGAGAATTTCGGCATTTTGCCTTTCCCTGTCCCAAGCCCGAGAATGAAACTGCCATAGGCAACGGTGCATGATATAATCCACCAGTTCTTCAACATGGTCTTTTATCATCTCTTCCATCGGTATATTCCTCCTTTATACCGCAGCCGAAAACGATTTTTCCGGAACAGGATACGTTTTCCCGCGTAATTCCGAAACACAATCATATTTCCCGCTGTATTCTCTCTCCCCGCCGGCCGCTATCTCCGCTTTATCAAATCCCACGTCGGAAATCAGTCTTTGGCTCTTGAATCCGACATCGGTAGCAATTTCGTCCTTGCTGATATCCAGGCCGGAAAGCTGATGAATTGGGGAATAAATTGCGTTATAAAGATCCCGGGCCAGCCGGACCCAACCTTCATATCCTTTGTAGGGTCCGTTATGGTAAGCATGAATATTCAAATAGGGAATGCGAATTTTTTTTGCCACTTCGCCCGGACGCATACCGGTAAGAATCACATCGGGTTCCAGTTCTCGCATAGCTTCCAAAGCCTCCAATTCATTAGGGTCATCTATCGCGAGCGCCCCCTCGCTGCAACGGGCCACTCCCTTTTCAAAGTCTCCCTGGTGCCCGAATTTGGAATAGACCGAAACCACTTTGACTCCCATTTCTTCTTCAATAACATGAGCCCAGTGCCAAAGTTTGGACCCTCCCGGCCAAAGACATATTTTCTTTCCGGTCAGACGTCGCTTATACCAGTCGAGTTCCGGCTTCCAGCGGGCGGTTTCCTCATCGATTATCGCCTGAGCTTTATCCTCCAGCCCAAAAAACATTGCCACCTTCATCAGCGATTCCGAAAGCAAATCAAATCCGTAACCATCAATATCAAGTCGGGGAATTCCGTATCTTTTCCGGAGTTCATTGCAGATATACTCGGCGGAACGCGCACATTCGAGCACATTGAGTTGAGCCCGGTGCATGCAACGTAAATCATCATATGAACCATTGCCGGTAAAACTGGCAATAACCTGAATGCCCATCTGATGGAAATAGTCCATCATTATTTCCTGATCCCCCTGAATGTTATAATCCCCTACATAATTGATTGTATAGGGACTAGTTATCTCCGGTTCTAATGTCCCCACTTTCTTATCAACCCAGGCGATATTGATTTTGTGATGGCCGCCCGATTGGCTGGGACCTCCAAACCCCGGCGAATTGCAGGCAAAAATATCGACATCCGGCATTTCTTCCATTACTTCTTTGGCCACCGCGTCAAGATCATCACCGATCAATGCCGAGGCACAAGTTTGGTAAATCGTCATTCTTTTCACATCGGGAAAGGCCTTAAAACATTCGATAATCGATTTCTTTAACAATTTTTCCCCGCCGAACACCACATTCTTTTCTTTCATATCCGTCACCCAGGTGTACTTCAGTTGAAAATTATCGTTATCACTGATATAGCGTTTGGTGTGCCAGGTATCGTAGCAGCAACCGATAGGCCCATGGACCAAATGGATGACATCTTTCATCGGCGTGCCGATAACGTGCTTGGCCCCGCAAAAAGCGCATCCCCGCTCGGAAATCGTCCCCGGAATCGTGTTTAAATATCCCAGCGGCAGACATGAAGTTAAGTCTTCACCGTGTCCCTTGACCACGGCATGTTTTTCCCTTTCCGGAATACATTCGCTACATTTAAACGCATGATAAGGCATGATTCATCCCCCTTTATTCAAGTAAACTTATTTAATCCATCAGGCCATATTTGGCCACCATTTTTCCAACTTATCCATGCTTAACGGTTTGGGAATCACATCTGAGTTCCCAGGGCTGTCACAATTTCTTGCATCAAATCGAGTTCATTGTCCACTTTACGATGGATATAATCTAAATCATCCGAATAGCTTCCCATTCCTTCCATTAAATTAATTGCCGTAATGACACCCCGTCCGGCGCATCCGACCCCGGGTTCCGGTCCCCCGATTTCACACAGCGGACGCCGTTAAAATCGCTTCGGATTACTTTCGCCTCGGTAATGGCTTCCTCTCCCTCCTCCCGTAATGTGTTGGATGAAAACTTCACCGGGTTTAACAGCTTCATCTCTTGTAAAGTAATTGCAGGATTTGCGTCATGTCTATGTAATATTTTTATATAAAACCAAACAAAACCAAACAAAACCTTACATTTTCTAAATTATATTCCTAATTTTTTGGAATGTCAAACAGATTATGTTAAATATTATTACAAATATATAACATAATTATGACATACGTTTCTTTCCAAACCCAAAAAAAATACACCGGACTGATAAGCCGGTGGCGAAGGATAACTTTTAAATTGTGTTACGTAGAGATTTAAAATGGAATTCAAACAACATCGGAATTTTTTTGAACGCTGATCGGCATTTGGACAGCGGCAAAACCTTCAATGATTTCGATTTTTTTATGGAAAAAATATTCGCCGTAAATATATTTCAGCAATTCTTCCTCGCTCATCGAGCCAAAGTCATACTCGGCGGACGGCTTGCCGAAAAGTTTCATATCTTTGCCTTTGTGAAAGGTAAAGACCTTATAGTAGACATTTCCGAATGGTTTGACAATGAATTCACTCTTCAGCAACTGCGCTTTCAAAAAGTCAAAGATCCGGCTTTTCCCGCTATTTTTGTCAAAATCACAAAACAGTCCCTTGAATTTCTCAGCCGTTTCTTGGTGCATCGTAATAATATAACTTACGGAACTGCTATTGGTGACAAAATCAGCTCTAATTTTCATTTTATCGCCCCCTTTCCATAACAAAATCATATTGCCCGTTATTTATTAATTCTTTTCTTCATAAATTTGGGCCTCCGTCAGCTTGTCATGATGATACATTTTTGAATAAAAGTTGCGGGTTTCTTTCGTAAAATCAACCTTAACCCGCTCCGGATATAACTTACAAGCAACCCACACCAGTCCCATTAATGATTGAATATTATCCAATCTTTCGAAACTCAGAGAGGCATATACCCTTTTGTTCTTAACTGCGCTCACGTTTTGCCACTGCGGATCGGACATGATAACATCCCGACTTTTGGCGGCCCCGGTTATAATGACATCCGGGTTCCATGCCAAGATTTGTTCCATCGGCGTCGGGATATTCTCACTTTCTTGCTGGATCATCGCACCGGTCATTGAGTCATAAAGATTAACTCCTCCCGCCGTCCGGATAATCGAGGCCATAATCGCTTTGGGACCCACCGTTGAATTGACATCCCGTTGGGCATAATAAACCTTCAGCCTATCCTTATCAGGGATTTTGGCAACTTTGGAGATAATCCGGGCCATCGTTTGATGCCAATAATCCGCTAGTTGGTTCCCTTCCTTTTCATTGCCCACCACCTTGCCGATGAATCGCCAGGAAGCCTCCAATTCCTCCAAACTATCCTTTGAGGCCGCAACCACTAGCGCCGAATAATCTTCTTGTTTCTTCTCAATATCCGGATCTTTTTTATACGACAAAATAACATCGGGTTTTAACAACAACATTTGTTCCCGGTTGATGCTTCCATCATAATAAACTCCTGTTACCGGCAAAGTTGCTAATTTTTTAATTTCTTCATCTGTCATAAAGGACAATTGGCTCTTAAACTGTTTATCAATACTAATCAACTTCTGAGGGGCCAATCTCCAAAGCATATAGGTAAGCAGCGGATCTAAACCGCTAACTTTATTGACCTGTTTAGGGATAATGAACTGGCGTCCGGCCAAATCTTTTAGCATCCTTGTCGGCTGCTGTGCAAAACCCTGCCCCATCCAGACAAATACCACGCCTATCAATATCAAAGGCAAGACTTTTACAATAAATTTTTTCATGATGATTTCCTTTTTCATGATTTATCGCGGGACCGCGTCTTTCAACAACTCTTGAACTTCTTGGTCGTTCAATTGATAATGATAAAAAAGTACAAAAAACGCCTTCACTTCATGGGATAAATCAAGCTTGACATATTGAGGGTATAGCAAATTGGCTAACCATTCCACGGCTAAAATCCGGGCCGGAGACGGCGGCCTGTCAAACCAGTTGAACGGCAAAGCCGGCATCCGGTATACTTTCTTCTCTTTGACCGCTTTGATATTTGCCCAATTTACATCATGGAAGACATCATTATAGAAATCGCCCTGTCTAGAAATCCCTATGATAATCACATCTGGATTCCACGCTAGCACTTGTTCCATTGATACTCCAATCATCGAACCGACATGAGTTTCAGAGATATCAGCTACGTTTTTCCCTTTTACGAAGTCCAGTGCCTCGGTATGGACATTTCCCGCCACATCGGTTTGCAGACCGGACCCCTCGGCATAATAGACCCTGAGGCGTTTATCATCCGGAAGTTTCCTTAAAAGTTTTCTGATCCGGTTCAAAACATTCCGTGAATAGGTTGCCAGTTGCTTAGCGCGAGTTTGCTCCCCTAGGCATTCCCCCAAAAAGCGGTACACTTCCGGAGTTGATTCGAGCGCCGTATCGACCATCAAAACCGGTATTCCCAATTGTTTTTGAATATCATCCGCCGCGTAAACTTCATCTTCATTCGAACAGATAACAATGTCCGGCCTGAGTTTTAGAATATTTTCATAACTACTGGTCTTTTCAGTGCTGGTCCCTAGTACCGGTAAATTGAAATATTTGGCATCCATAAATTTGGCTGCCGCAGGTTTCTGATTAAAACTCCAACCAATTAATTTATCCGGAGCCAAGGTATAAATATAAACCGAAGTGTTATTACTAAGAGAAATAATCCGGTTCACTTTTGCCGGGATGATGACATTCCGGCCCGACATATCGGTGATTTTACGGTTTTCCTCTTTCATCTGGGCAAATCCGTTCATTGTAAGCAAAGCAATGCTCAAAACCAAAACCAATCGTACAGTCTTACTGATAATATTCATCGATTTCCCTCCATTTTGTGGCTGATTCCGTCCACTCAACCATCGATCAAATTACCTATATATGTTGAAATAAATAATTTGACCAAGAACCAAAACAAATGGAAAAGATCCGGCTCTGTCTAGGCCAACTGTTGGTCTAGACCTCTCTGGCTCTCCCCTAATGACGCATTGCAAAGAAGCGGATTCAGTGGGAGAGTAACCCAAAATGCTTTTGGAGGTCGAAGTCTAGGGTTACTCTTCCCCTGAATCATCTAACTAGAAATAACATCTTTGGGGAAGAGCAAGAGTTAGGTCAAATAAGCCTTCACTTTCAGCAATACTCTCTGATAACGCCAAAATTTAATTCAACTTATATGGCAAAACAATCATTTATTTTTGTATTTGTTTTAGATTGTTACCCGGGACTCTCCTGATAGCAAAAAGACAAGGCGTCGTAATAGCTACACTTACCCCTGCAGTTGGATTTATTTTTGCAGGTGTTGACACACCGATTTTCTTTAATTTCACTGCGATAAAGACTATATTTTTGATCCCAGATCGTCTGAAAAGAAAATTCGTTCAGGCTATAACTAAAATGATCGTTATTTGCAAATGAACAAGGTTTCACATTAAGGGCCTCGTCGATATAAACCGAAAAGAAACCGCACTCACAAGAATCAATATAGTCGACATTAACATCGGTCGAATTCATGAGTACAGGCACAAAACAAGCATCAAAGCCAATCCGGGCAATACATTTATTGTTATCAACACTCGCCACAAATTGACTGAGGCGCTCATCCATCGTCAAGCACCTCTTGGCAGATGCCCTCCCTTTCGGTTTATAGGTTAAAAAAATCAACCCGTCAATATTTTGTAACTCCTGATTAAAACTGCCCGCAAGTATACCTGTAGCTTCATCAAGTGATTGGTTATCCAGCACAAAATGGAGATTGGTCCTGACTCCGGCCTCTTTTAACAGCTTGATCTTTTCCGACTGTAAATCCGCTAAGCTATGAACCGATAAGGCGAGCGCACCGATTTTCCCCTTCAAAAACTCAGCCCGGGCCTTATCCAAATTGATTCCATTGGTAGTAAAATTGACTACAATCCCTCTCTGAACCGTCTTTTGAATGATAGTCTCAAAATCCGGATGTTCCAGGGGTTCTCCCCCACCAAGGGCCACCTGAAACACGTTTCCCCACTGATTGCTATGTAATGAATCGAGTACAAACTCATATTGTTTAACCGACATAAATGATTGATTGGGAGTACTATCCCGGTAACAAAACTCACAACCTTTGGAACAGTGATTGCTGATGGAGATATCGGCCAGTTCCGGCCAAGGCGCATACTCCGGATTTTCCGAGAGCGAACGGCTCCATCGTAAAGTCAATCCAGTCTCCGTATCACCGAAAAAATTATAATTCTCGCTATGTCTTCGAATAATCATTAAAGATTCCTCACCGTCTTTATAAGGCTTGACTCATTCGCGGCTTGCAAGCATTGCTCACAATATTGGCCAGCTCCGGGAGTCTGGCCGGATTAATTCCCGTATAGATTCCAGGCATATCGGCTAAAACCCCAACAACTTCCTGCAGGGAGGCATTGCCGGCCCGTTCACCGATTCCTCCCACCGTGACACTGGCTAGTGTAACTCCGGCTTGCACAGCGGCTACAGTGTTGGCCGTCGCCAAGCCAAAATCGTTATGCACATGAATTTCAATCGGCAACGCGCAGCTTTTGACCAATCGTTGCATCATTTCGTAAGTCTTAAAGGGTTCCAAACAGCCAATGGTATCGGCAAATCGAATCCGCTCAGCTCCCATACCGGCCGCTATTTCCGCCACCTGTAAAAAAAACTGCGCATCAGCCCGTGAAGCGTCCTCCGCACCAGCGAACACCCGGCATCCCAGACTACGGGCGTAGGCCAGAGAATCTCCAAATTGCTTTAACACCCATTCCCGGCTTTTTTTCAATTTATATTGAATATGTAAATCGGATACCGGAATTGAAATATGAATGCACGAAAAGCCGCAATCAACCGATGTTTGAATATCATTGATATTGGCCCGGTTCCAAGCTATGACTTGCGGAGTCAATTTTTGAGACAATATTGACGCTAAAGCAAATTGCTCATCCTTACCCATCGCCGGTATACCGGCCTCAATTGCGAAAACTCCAGCTTTATCAAGATTTTTGGCAATGGATAATTTTTCAGCTGCAGTAAAAATCAATCCCGCCGACTGTTCTCCATCCCGTAATGTTGTATCGACAATATTGACTTTCATAATGTCGCCTCCCGCACCAGTTTTGGAAATTGGGCATCGGTGACCGGCCCTTTTTGGCGTACGGACAGTTCACGAACTTTCTCCAATACCTGCGGTACGTATGACGGGTTAATGCTAATATTTAATTCTTTTAACTTTTCTTCAATAGCCGCTTTGCCGGAATGTTTACCGATCACAATCATCCTCGACAGTCCCACCGTCTCAGGGGAAAACGGTTCATACAATTCACTTTTTTTCATAATCCCGTCGACATGAATGCCGGATTCATGAGCGAAAATGCGCGAACCGATAATCGGCTTGGTGGCCGGGATGCTTTCTCCCATCCGGCCAAGGATTTCTTTGCAACTGAAAGCTAAATTTCGGGGAACAACCAATGGTTCATGCAGCAAATATTTAGCGCTCATCAGTACTTCTTCCACTGCCGGATAACCGCCGATGCCGCCGATGGAACCTGCAACGTACCGAATACCGCTTTTAATGGCACCAAAAACATTACCTGTAGCTAGACCCCGGGTATTACGGCAATGATATTCCAATTCAACCGCTAAAATCTGTTGCAAATTATTAATGGCGGAATAGGTCGTCAATGGGTCCAAGCGATTTTCATTATCTTCAATAATCAGCCTGTTAAAAAAATAATCCTGACATAATTTTTGAAATAGGGAAACAACATGTAACGAGAATCCGGAAATATTTAAAGCAGCCAAAGTTACACTCATTCGAAGCTTTTTGGCTTGGTTCAGGGCATTAATTAATAAAGACTTATCTTGGCGACTCGGATCAAAATAAATTTTAAGCTGCCGAATCCCCAATTCATGGGCATTTTTTATTTGAATCGTATTAGCCGGAATGCATACTCTGATATCGTCTAAACCGAGTTTAAGCAAACAGGGTTTATTATACAAGGAATCAAAAGGTAAATCAAAAGTCATCCGGGCCATTGCCGAGATTTTTTGTTTTATACATTGAAGCTCAATTAAATTGATTTGTTGATTATATAAAGCATAACCCAATGTCTGATCGGCAAAATGTAAATTTGATTCCATTTGAATCCCCTCTTTCATTCTGATTTTCCAAAGCGACTGATCAAGGTTAAGCTTAACGTTATATAGCCGGTTTCATTTCCAATCGCCGTGCCGCTTCCTTTAATCCCTCTTCCACGGTGTTGCAGGATTCAATAATCGCGATCCCATGATCGATCAATTTTTTTTGGGCATTATAACCTATCCGCATTGTTAATACGGCATTGCAGTCTGCAATCGTTTTTACTGCCAAATCCTTCATTGCTTCCGAATCGTCACAATCCACCCGTCCGGTGCAATACTTTTGTATTTTTCTGGTTTCAAGAAAGGTACTGTAATTACCGTCAACTTCATAGATGTGAAAGTCTTCGGCATGACCATAATGCAGATCAACCAGTTTTTTATATTTAGAGGTTACCGCAACTTTATATTTTGCAGTCTTGCCTTTGATCGCCCCTTTAAACTCCGGTTGACTAGCGCACAAGTGCTTACTAAATTGATAAGAAAGATCTTCAGTCAACCGTCCGATTGCATCTGCGCGACATTGTTGGCAATGCTCCATTTGGGTAATATCTGTTCGGCAAAGTTCCCGCATGGCTTGAATATCTTTCATTCTAGTTTGGGGCATTTTTTCAAAAGCACTACCTATGGCCGGAATCAACGGCATAATATTTGTTAAAACCGCACCGAGTCTCTTTACTTTTTTTACCACCAACGGAATATGGTCGGCATTTAAATCGGGTATCATCACAATATTAATTTTGACCAGGACCCCATTTTCCGCCAAATATTTAACTCCAGCCATTTGATTGGTCATCAGGATTTCTGCCGCTTCTTCGCCGATGTATCGCTGACCTTGATAATCAACATGATGATAAATACCGGCTCCGATCACTGGATTTACGCAATTCACTGTGACTGTAACATGTTTAACACCAAGTTCAATGATTTCCGGCCCATATTGGGGCAACATTAAGCCGTTGGTTGAAAGACAGAATATGCAATCGGAATCTTCATTTTTAATGAAGCGGATACTTTGTTTAACCTGATCCCAATTAGCCAAAGCATCCCCGGGACCAGCGATTCCGACCACACTTAGGTTCGATAGGGCCTGTTTCACACGAATAAATTTATCACGAGCCGCCTCGGGCGCCAATATTTCACTGGTTACACCAGGCCGGCTTTCATTTACACAGTCATATTTACGATTACAATAATTGCACTGAACATTACAATTAGGCGCAACCGGCAAATGCATTCTTGCAAATTGTCGATGTGCCTCAAAGGAATAGCAGGGATGTCTTGCGGTTAATTCACTAAGCTCCTTTGAAACATTAGGACCCAAGCTACTCATACACGAACATTCCATTGCGCTCACCTTTCAATTCAACATTTAACACGACTGAAATTCTTCCCAGTCAATCTCTTTAGAACGAAATGTCTTTTCCCAATCATTACCGACTATCTCCAGCATATTGAGCATACCTTCATAGCCAAAATAAGCCCTGTCCAAATAAATGTCCCGATTGGTCGGAGCTAAAACATCGAAAGCAATTTTAATCCCCAGTTCCTCCGCCATGTATTTTTCCCAGGCCGAACCGATGACCGCGCTAATTTCCACATCTTGCAGCGCTTTTTGGATTTGGAAACCATCCACTCCAAAAGCCACCCTAGGGGAAATTCCCAGTCCTTTCAGTTCCCTTTCCAAAATTCGGCGCGATTCCGGTGTTTGCGAACGAAATAGGATCAGTTCCGGAATCATTTCCAATTCTTCAAAAAGCAGTCGGACCAACCCAATACCTATGGTAGCATCAGCTGATATCGCAATTTTACAATTACGGTATCGCGGAATAATCATCAAAGCCCGCCGCCTTAGTATATCCACGACCCGGTCATCGCCATCTTTAATCAATTGTTCAGCCTGAGCTTCGGCATCAAAATAAATTCCCAGCGCCTTCAGCCAACGGGCAGTATTTTTTAAGCCTACCGGTAATGGTATATCCGCCAAAATAAGTGGTATGCCATGGAGTTCGCGCATCCTTTTAGCAAAGGCAAACCCGCTGTCGTGACTCAATAAAATATTTGCCGCAGCTGTCCCGGCATTTTCCAATTCCTCTAGCGAGGTATTGTGAGCCAAGACCGCTTGTACCTCAACCTCCATCTTATATAGGATATCAATGACCCATTTTAAATCCGCAAACCAAGTAGGATTCAAATTTGCCTGAGGTGCAATAATGTTCACACTCTTTTGCTTTTTAATTTCGCTTTTTTTAATCAACGGTAACAAAGCTTTTAAACCAAGCTCCATACCATCATAAATGTTGCCTCTAAATCCGCCGGCTACAATCGGGATTAATTTTGCCGATACTTCCGGCTGAATCTGCCGGCATAGCCCTTCAAGATTTTCCCCGATAATATCCGCCGCACAAGTGCCTACCACAAAAATTGCTTTATTCTTAAAAGTCCGGTCCGTCTCTTTGACTAAATTGATTAACTTTTCGGAGGCGCCCATGATGATATCCGACTCAAATAAACGGGTGCATGCAACTTTGCGGCGGGTAAAATCAATTTCATGGCTGTCGAAAGCCATGGCCACCGTTGCGGCACAACCTTGCGGGGAATGGATTACCATGCCGACATCTTGAATTCCAGCAACGATGCTGGCTACGCCTTCCAATGCGCATCCCAAAACGGGATCCCGGCTATGGTCGCAATTTTCAAATATTAACTCATCATGCATTTCCCCCGCCTCCTTTCCGCGTAGACTGTGCAGTCGGGAAGATCCTGGCCCAGTTTAGGTGTAAGCGATTGGGCCGATGCGAATCCAGCATTTTGGGGAAATACAATTCGTTTAGTAAGCCAGCTTCTAGGCCGGAAAGAATATTCAAGGGCCGTTTGGATACATTTGGCCACCTTTAAAGCTCCCCGATAACCAAAACGAGGCCGGTTTAATATGGCATTTAAATCGACCACCGGAATATGCGGAAAACTCAGGGAAGAACCAAAATATACCGTATTCTCAGGACTGAATCCCCCAATGAAACTTAATAATTCATTTTCGGTTTGCCGCATTGACTCATATTTACCGAATGCGAGCGTGCCTTTGGTAATTAGGATCTCCGGATCCATCCCCGTTTCCAGCAGATAATCAATACTGGTTTCCCGGGCCTCGGTACTCCAGGGATGAAAATTGTAAATCACTACCCGCATCCCAAAATCCCGTTCCAGCATATGAGCGATTGACAAAGACTTAATAGCATCATGGCCTTCAACAATCGCAATTTTGCCTTGCAAAAATTTTTTAGCTGCTTCAAATTCATTCCTTACAGCATCATATTCTCTGCTCATAAAAGCAGCGGCGCTTTCTTCCATGACAAGATATTTGGCAGCCCCTTGAAGCCATTTTTCGGTTGCGCTAACCCCATAGGGGAGAATGGTGGAGTTCAGCGGTGTACCGAACTCCTCCAGCATTGCATGACCGATGGCATAACCAATATCCAGGCACAATGCACAATTTACAGCAACGTTCGGTGCCCGCCGAATCTGCTCCAATGAACAATTACCCGCGATAACTGCATTGACTCTGGCGCCAATACCTTCAATCATCCGTACCAATTCTTTAACATCCGTATCAACTTCGGTCCGTTCGGGTCCCATTTTACCGCCGACAATATTCACAGAGTCGGCCAATTTCAATTTCATATCGGGTGACGGAGGAGCCATCAATTTAGTAAGCTGCCGGTATACTAAATCAAATCCACTGCGATACTCTCCGGCGAACCCTTCACAATGTATGGTCATCAGTTTCGCATGAATCCCGGCCCGCATTTTTTCAACAATGGCATCGACGTTATCGCCGATAATCCCCGTGGCACAGCTGGTCGCGACAAATATAATTTCCGGATGATATTTGCGGTCAACTTCCATAATGGCGCCTTTTAATTCCTTTTCCCCGCCATAAATGACCTTTTCCTCATCCATATTGGTGCTTACGACCGGCTCATACATACTGCCGCTATTTCGGCAATTAGTCAGCTTATATGTCTTTTTTACTCCATAAGCGCATCCACTGGGACCGTGGGTAAGAATCACCGAATTTTTGATCCCGCTGAGAATTTTAGTGGCTGTCCAAAACTTACAGGGCCGAGTATGGCTACCTTGCAGGCCAGTCTTTATTTTGCCTTCTTTAGCCAGGCGATAAAGCTCACCCAGATGTCCATGAAAAACAATACTGTCGGCAATACTTTCAGACATATTCACGGCCTCCTGCAAATGTCATTCTATTTCCCTACCACACATTCAAAATATATTCCTTGTTATGTTTGTATTCCATATCGGCAAACAATGTATTGGCAATCATTTCAGCCAGCCATATCGCCCCGTTATAGCCGATGACCGGATGGCGGTAAAGTCCGGCCCGATCGAATGTTGGAAATCCCACCCGAACCATCGGAATATTGTGATCAATAGCAATAAACCGTCCCTTCGAATGTCCCATGATCAGATCGACTTCAAGCTCTTTATTTTTGATACGGCTTTCCAATTCCCACAAATCCGAATTCCAAATTACTTCAATATCGCAATCGGCCTTCTTTTCCAGTTCTGCCAGGCGAGGATCTTTTGCATAAGCCGTATTATCATCACCAAGCAATAACAGTACCGGCTTTAACTCGCATTCGAGGCAAAATTGGGCCAAACCCAACACCAAATCCGGATGACCATAAATCGCCACTTTTTTGTCGGCAAAGAACATATGAGCTAAATCAGCCAAAGCATCAATTGCCTTACCCCGATCGATTGCCAATGAATCCGGAACTTTTTTATCCGTCAGTTTACTGATATTTTTGATAAAGGTATCCGTATTCGCGATCCCAATGGGTGTCGGGCCAATAACCGCCGGAACATCGAATTCCTCTTGTAAAAATTGAGCGGCGCTACCGCCTTCATATTTGCTTAATGCTATCGAGCCAAGCGAATTAGCGGTATCGGCAATTTCTTCAATTGTAGTTGTTCCATGAGTAAACGACGACTTATCCGGCATGGTGGGAGAATCAAAACTCTCGGTATCCATCACCAAATTCCCCACTACATCCATTTCCTTTAAAATATGCTTAATTTCAGTGACATCGCCCGGATTGATCCAGCCGGTAAAAATATTCAATTTACCATTAGGTTGCCCTTTTTTGGCCAGGGTTGAAATCAAGGCCTGAATCGCAACATTATAACCGCTAACCTGACTGCCGCTATAACTGGGAGTATGCATTGGAACCAGATACACTTTGCGATCCGGAAAATCTTTCTTTAATTGACGGTTAATTTTGGTGACCACTCCATCGATATCATCACCAATGGTTTCTGTCGAACAAGTTGTAATGATCGGAATAATTCTTAAGTTGGGATATCTTTTGACCAGCGAATCCACTCCCTCTTCCACCCTGGGCAGGCCACCAAAAACAGCCGCACTTTCATGGATTGAGGAAGAAGCAATATCGAAATTTTCCTTGAAATGTTGAGCAAATAAAAGCCGGACAAACATGCAACAGCCCTGCCCACCATGAACCAACGGAATACAATCTTTGATAGCGATCGAGGCATATTGCGCCCCCGCAGGCTGACAGGTATACATTGGATTGATAATCCCTGCGCGCTCCCTTTGCTTGACCGTACAAGCCATATTATCCACCTCGCTAGTTTTCGTTTCCCCTTCTAGTATCTGAGGTCGCGCACGCACATGTGCGCTTTACCCTTTAATAATTGGGTGAATTTAATTCACCGTTCTGAGATTTCGTAATTGCAAGTTCAATGAGTTTAGCTTTAATGTTTTCAAACATCGCCTTGATTTCCAATTTGTTAATTTCCGCTAGCCAGGGAAACTTCGCAGTTGCTTCGGTAGCGACGGTCTTGGATTCCGCATAATAACATTTTTCCTGGGCTGTAGCTCCGACATTAATTTTTTCTCCGGCCAAAAAGGCTACAGTTTGGTCCAATATATGATTGATATTGGCTTCCCGATCCCAAGACCGTGAATAAAACTGCCACAAAAAATGTTCCAAAACAAATGTATATAATTCCTGTTCCCTCTCTGCCATAGTCATCACCTTTCCCGATCCGTTAAATTTCCGGGCCAACCCTTATTCAAATTTGCCTTTAAATTGATATTAATTAATGCAAATTTGTCTTAAACGGCAGACCCTCCGGTTTCACCGTTGCTGACCCGTACACAATCAAAGATCGGCACTACGAATATTTTACCGTCGCCGGGCTTGCCTTTGCTGTTTACAGTAATAATTGTATCAACCACTGTTTTCACATCGCTATCGTTGATTACGATGCACAAAAGCCGTTTTGGAATCAGGCGGTGTTCTTCGGTAAGCGTTTCCTGAACTTTAGGGGAATTTGTATCATCCACCACCGTGAAATTGACTTTCTTTTTGCCTCTACCCAAAACTTTTCTGCAGTTTAAAGCGGCAAAACTCTTTTGCAGTAGAGCCTCTTTGGTCTGATTGATCATATCCATCCGAATAACGGCCATGACTTCTTTCATAAGCAGCCCCTCCTTATAATTGATTATTACCGGAGCTTACAGTATAAACTTCTTCAACTGGGGTGATAAAAATTTTACCGTCTCCAAAGGCTCCATGTTCACCGGTTCTGGCATTTCTCATGATAATATCCAAAACATCATTCTTATCCTCATCCTTGATGACCATCAATAACATTTCTTTGGGAATCTCATCATAAAAAACATCGCCGTATTGAATACCTCTTTGACGGCCGCGGCCCATGACGTCCATTTTCGTAACTGCCGGAAATCCGCTTTCCAAAAGATCCGATAAAACAACCCCCACCTTTTCAGGTCGAATAATCGCTCGAATCATTAACATCAACCCATCTCCTTTCAATATTGAATCAATGTGATTAATTAAATTTATTTCCTGATATCTTCGCCCGCTAGCTTCATCAACGGCGAACGAGTCGCATTGTAAATATCTCTGGCCATATTGACAAAACCCTCAAATCCCATATACGGTCCATTGTGATACGCATGGCCGTTAATATAGGGAATGTGTATTTTCTTGACCAGATCGCCAACCCTGGGTCCGGTAAAGATCACATCAGGTTTTACCATTTCAAGCACTTCAAAAAACTCAAGCTCATTTGCATCATCAATATAAATGGCGCCCACATTACCCCGAGCGATGACCTTTTCGAAATCTTCCTGATGACCGAATTTAGAAGACATTGCAACGACTTCGATACCCAAATCATCTTCCGCCGCTTTAGTCCAATGCCATAGCCTAGGTCCGCCAGTCCAAATAGCCATCTTTTTGCCTTGTAACCGCTTTTTGTACCATTCCATTTGAGGCTGCCATTTGGCTTTTTCTGCAGCGATCAGTTCTTCTGCCTTATCTTCGATACCAAAAAAGATACCTACTTTTCGTAGTGCCGCTGCTGTATATTCAAAACCCCATGTATCCACATCCATCCGTGGTATTCCATATCTTTTCATAAGTTCGTTGGCAATGTATCCCGCCGATCTGGCGCAGTTCACCACACTTAATTGCGCCCGGTGCATGCTTCGGCATTGATCGTAGGTTGCATTGCCGGTGAAATGGGCAATAACTTGGATGCCCATTTTTTCAAAATATTCCCCGAGCACATATGAATCGCCCTGGATGTTGTAATCACCAATCAAGTTAATCGTATAAGGGCTATGGATCTCCGGTTCGAAAGTCCCGACCTTCTCATTAACCCAGGCGATATTCAACACATGATGGCCTTTGGATTGACTGACCCCGGCAAAACCCGGACATTGAACCACAAAGATGTCAACATCTCCCAGTTCTTCCTGTATATCGGCGGCAATCGCCTGCGGATCATCACCAATGAGCGCCGTAGCGCAAGTTGTATAAATAATCATTCTTTTAACATTCGGCATTTCGGCGAATGCTTCTTTAATGCATTTCCTTAGCTGCTTTTCGGCGCCGAATACTATGTTCTTTTCCTTCACATCCGTAGACCAAATGTATTTCAGTTGAAAATTATCATTATCGCTCGGATACCGTTTAGTATGCCAGGTGTCATAGGCGCACCCTACCGGGCCATGAATCATTTGAATCGTATCCTTTAGAACACCGCCGATAACCAGCTTTGCTCCGCAATAGCTGCAGCCTCTTTCCGATAATGTTCCCGCAATAGTGTCCGCATTGGCAATCGGTAAAAATTGCGCGCTGTCTTCTCCCGGCGCCTTAATATAACAATGCTTTTTTCGTTCCGGAATCACTTCATCACATTTGAATAGTGTTAACGGCATACTTACACCCCTTTCTTTACCAATAACCAATTACTAATAACTAGTAACCGTCTTCAATCCATTAAGCCGTATCTGGCGACCATCTTTTCTAGTTCATCCATGCTTAAGGGCTTGGGAACCACAAACATATCATTTTCAATGATTTTTCGGGCCAATTCTCCGTATTCTTTCGCCTGGTTGCACTCCGGATCGTATTCGATCGTTGTTTTCCGGTTAAACTCCGCCTTCTGGACGATATTATCGCGTGGAACGAAGTGAATCATCTGGGTTCCTAATGCCTTGGTGAACTCTTCCATCAGTTCCAACTCATTATCGACTTTACGGCTGTTACAAATGATACCGCCCAAACGGACACCGCTTTGATCGGCGTATTTCAAAAGTCCGCGGCTGATATTGTTGGCTGCATAAATGGCCATCATTTCACCGGATGCGACAATATAAACTTCCTGCGCTTTTCCATCCCGAATCGGCATTGCAAATCCACCGCAGACAACGTCACCGAGAACATCAAAATGGATAAAATCCAAATCCTCCGAGTAGGCGCCCATTTCTTCCATTAGGTTGATGGCCGTAATGACACCCCGACCGGCACAACCGACACCGGGTTCCGGACCGCCGGATTCAACACAACGGACCCCGTTAAAACCGGTTCGAATGACTTTTTCATCCGTAATTGCCTCCTCGCCTTCCTCCCGCAAGGTGTCCATGATGGTTGCCTGAGGTTTTTCACCAAGAATTAAGCGAGTGCAATCCGCTTTCGGATCACAACCATGAATAAAGACTTTTTTATGATGAAAATAAGATAAAGCAGCGGCAGTGTTCTGTTGGGTCGTGGACTTACCGATACCGCCTTTTCCATAGAATGCAATTTTTCTAGTTGCCATTTTAAAAACCCCTCTCAAAGTTTATTGTAAGCTTAACACTCCCTGCTCGTTTTTGAATTGCCTCGCTCACCTTCCTTCAACAAACTATAGGATATTTGCTATTTTTCTTCCTGGTGTCATATTGGTGTCAGTTATGATATTATTTAAATGCTTAAATTGTAACTAAAACTGCCTAAACTAAATTAAAACATCTTATAGTGTATAGTAAGGCTTTGGTTTAAAATTGTCAACGGTTTTAATGTTAAAAATTATGACATAAAGTTAACAATTATTTATTAGAAATAATTAAGTTGCTCGGACTATCCGTTATTATTAAAGAATATGTGTCATATATATGTTAGCTTGCTCATTTTTTGACTTGATTTTTTAATTATCTTTGTTTATAATGAGTAATAATTAGTTTTAATTAGTTTGAGTTTAATTTGATTTGATTGGTATGATAATTATAGAGGTGATGGAAAAATGAGCGTATCTTTGTCAGAGTTTTCAGAAATGGCCCCCACCAATTTACCCAATATTAAGCGTAAATTACCTTTGTCGTCTCACTGGGCAATCGCTCAGGAGATCATCCGCCGATCCGGAATTCGCGATGGTGAATGCTTGGAAATCAACGCTAATAATGCTTTTTTAGGAATCTCCCTAGCCCAACTCACCAATATGCATGTTTACTTAATGGAAAATTCAGCCACATTAATTAAACAAATTGCACCCCACCTTAAAAAGAATAAAATGACCAACCATGTCGAGCTGATTAAAGGCGTTCCCCAACAAATTCCCGTTGCCGATCATCAAATCAACTTGGTTATTTATCGTAGATCGATTTTTAACTGGCGCAATCAAACGCAAGTTTTCGGAGAGATATACCGAATACTGGCTCCGGGCGGAGTAGCCTATCTGGGGGACAATTGCTGGGGCGGGGAGGAATGGTTCACCATGGAGAATAAGTTGAGAGAATACGCGCCGCAGTTATCGGAACAATTCAATAACGAGGTGCGCCTCCGCCGATTGGAAAACATTAGCGCGAAAATAATCCAAGCCGGCATTCCTTCTCATGAGACGACCTGTACTACCGATGGGTTACGAATCATCATCCGGCGTCCGGTCACTCCTACTTACAGTGATGAAAGAGTCAACCCTCTCTATGACGATAACCGGCAGCTCTTTTACAACTGATGTAACAATAACGAAACATTGTTTGATATAATGAAATTAAAGGTTTCCGCTAAGCCAGAAACCAATAAACCCGCTAAATGATTGGCACTTTGTGGTCGCTATTCGATCCGGTACCAGGAACAGATGGCGGGTTTTAATTTGGGCAAAATAAAAGGATACCGGTTGAATCGGCACCCTTTTTTAAAAAATATCTATTGGAAAAACCCAAGCCGCCTGTCGAATTTACTTTGTCATGGGATTTATTAAGTTAAATTGGCTCCTAGAGCCGATTTACCAAACTTCTGAACAAATATCCCCAGGGTTAAACCATAAAGAAAATGGATAATAATCATTATAAACGCGTCTGAAAGAGTCCTTTCTTTTACTGCAGTTATGCCAAAGGAGATTAATGCTCCGTAGATAACTATAAATAGTGCTGAACCAAAAAGGACTCCTTGAAAAGGTATATATTTCGGTTTTGTCTTTTCCAGCAGAAATACAAAAATAATTCCGAATAATGAACTGAGTCCGAAATCAATTAAATACCCCAGAATGCTTCCACACATAGTTCTAGCTTCCATAGCGCTGACAAACACACCGGAAGCATATTCTGCAAAAAGCGTTTTCATAATCGTCAGGCTATATAGAGTTTGATTAATAGCGTCTTTGACAATTGTTGCGGTCAGACCTGCAAAAACGCCCAAAATTATTTTATTTTTAAACAAGCTATCCTCCGAAACCAATTACTGTTTATTATTTCCCTAATTTCAGGTCTTACCCAGTAGAGAATGGATTCAAAGCATAGTTTATTCTTTCCATTGCCCACTTATTTAAGGAAATAATTTTTCTAGTGGGATTATATCTTCCGGAGAGATGACTTTGGTTTTTGCTTCCTCCATAAGTAAAATAGCAGATGCTGAATCGTGATGGACGCTATTTTGGCAGGTAGTCTCTATCGCTTTGGCAGGCCGGCTTGAATTAAGATTTAGATGATGAGCCTTACGATCTATGTTTACATTTTCAATCATCGAATTCTTGGCACCATTGACAAGCTCATTGAGTTCCTGAACGATTTTCCTCATCTCTTCAGCCTGAGTGCTTAATTCTTCGGATACTAATGCACTCTCTTCCGCATTGGTAGAGTTTTGCCCAGTCACGCTCGCCATTTGCGTCATTGCCTTGTTCACCTGTTCAACCCCTTGAGCTTGTTCCTCACTAGCTGCTGAGATCTCATTCAGTAATTCGCTGACCATCTTTGCCCGGCTTGTTATCTCGGTTAAAGCCTCACTCACTCTTACAGCAACCGAGACCCCTTTACCGGACAGCTCAATATTCGATTCAATCATAGCAGTAGTATTTTTGGCTGCCTCGGCACTTCGCCCGGCAAGATTCCTTACTTCCTCCGCCACTACCGCAAATCCCATTCCCGCTTCTCCAGCCCGGGCCGCCTCGATTGCAGCGTTAAGAGCCAAAATGTTGGTTTGAAAGGCTATATCATCAATTACCTTAATGACCTTAGCAATTTGATCGCTTGATTTCTTTATTTCCTGCATTGAATTCATCATTTCCTGCATCTCGCGATTGCCTTTATTGGATGACTCCTTTGCCTGATCCGATAGTTGAGCCGCCTGTTTTGTATTAATATTATTTTGCTTAAGCATTGAGGCGGTTTCCTGCAAAGTTGACGAGGTTTCTTCGATTGCCGATGCTTGCTCGGCACTGCCCTGAGACAACTGTTGGGCTGAAGCTGCTAATTGATTAGAAGCTGCTGCTACTCGTTGAATTCCTCCATTTAAACGGATAACAGCCCTGTTCATCGGGTGGGAAATTAAAATGCTTAACGTAATACCGAGCCAAAGAGCTAAAATAACCCCAATAATCATCCCCGCTACCGAAGTAATTGTAATTGCTTTTATATTTGTATCAGCTTGGCCAATCGTTGCCGCGGCCACTCCATCATTGGTTTTTATTAGTTGAGCAATTATTCCCTCTACTGTTTTAAAAGAATGGCTGGCTACGGTTAGGCTTTGATATTCTAACTGTATTTGCCCGGCTAGACTCTTTTCCTTTCTATATTCCTCAAATAATCGCCGGAACTCCTGAACATCCTTTTTCCATGTTACCCAAGCGGGACCGAATTCCTGCCATAATTCGGCTTCCTCTCTGGTTTTAGCAAGTAATTCAAAAACTTTCTTGGCCTTTTCGGCTCTTTCAAATGAAGCATCGATCTTCATCAACTCGGAATCAATTCTCTTCTCGTCTACTTCAGGAATCTGGATAGTTCTTTCTGCGGATTGAATTGCAGTTTGTGCTTGATAAATTGTCAGTATTGCATCAGCACTAGGAAGGCAATTCTTCCCAATCTTGTTTGTGATTGCCGAAAGTCGGCTAACCCCATTCCAACCTACTAATCCTATTACCAAAGTAATGAGCGTCACAATAATAAAACTGGAAATCAGTTTAGAACTTAATTTCTTCTTATTTACCATCTTTGGTCGCTCCATATTTTCTTTTCTATTCCTGCTTACGACTTGTTCTTTCCATGGTCAGCCCATATAAATTTTCTTTAAATTCACGTGACATTATTAATATCGGTTTTGTATGTAAATTCTAAATAGAATATTAATTATTTTTTTGCTGTGTAATAACCTATGTCGCGTAGGTTTTCACGAAGCACCGACTATCCAATACCATTTACGGTCAGCTAGTTGATGCTTCAACGGTTGATTTTGGATATATTCTAGATGGTTTTGATAATCTTTTTCATCCCGGATAAGGTGATCGTGAAATGAACTTTGCCATTTGAAAGGAAGCAGGCTGTTTCGGTTACAATCCATAAGAAATCTGCTTTGCAATTCGAATAATTTATCCACGTGAGCCTTAAAATATGGATCATTACAATCTCTTGAAAAATTTCGTTTGAGTGTCCCCATGATCTCGGAGTAATTATATTTTCCGGTCGGTTGGATCAACAAATGGAGATGCTCCAGGTTGATTGCCCATCCATGGATATTAAATTCTTTAATTAGGCTGGTGAAATCGAGTGTTTCCAAGAACAATTCACATAAGATTTCATTTTCGAAATACGGAAGCCGATCATACGTATTCGTAGTGATGAAATAAATACCGTCCGGCACATATAGCCGTTTTTGTGAATTTCGATGCAAAGGCATTCATTCACCTCTTTCTCACGGGATGGGCCCTGTACCGCAATGTGATGGTGTGTCATATCCGTAGCGATCATCCCGGCCAAGCGACGATTCGAATCGTCGCCTCTCACATCCCACATCTCTCGTACTCCTCGAACACGCCCATGGTTAAAGCCATCCGCATTCTAACCTATATATCAATTCCTTTTTAAATATCAGAACAAATGTTTGATTAAATATTACCACAACAGCAATATTTATCAATATAAATACTAATTTTTAGAAGATAAATTTATAACCCTTTTTCGCTCACCCATCCGCCCCTAAACCCATTCCCTTCCGCTTGTAAAACCGCTGGCACTGTTTGACTTTTTGTCAAGGTGACCGCCTTTTTTGACGCTTACTATTATTTCAAACTTCACCCTTCTCTCTTCAAACTTCCAAAATCAAAACAAAAAAACTCGCTTTTCAGCGAGTTTTAATTTGTTTTATTTGGTGGACCTGAGCCGCACCTGATGTTATCCACCTCAATTTCCAGAAAAGAATTGTACCAACATTATTGGGGTGAATCCAGTATTGAAGCGGGAACTTGTAAATAAATTTTTAAGCAATATCGTGGAAGTGGAATTTGCATAATATTATTCATCCTGCACAATCAAGAAGGAGTAATTAAAATTTTTAAAAAAAAATAAAAAAGAAGTCTATTTTAAATTAAACTTCTTGTTGGGTAGATAATTAAAAAATTTATATGCTCAGACAGCAGAATCGGCTTTCATATAATTAACAAGTTCTTTTAAGTTGCAAATTTCATTTGTTATTTCAACTTTTGCATCTTGAATTTGCTTAGTCAAATTTTCATTCGTTCGCATAATCATGTCCATATTCATATCCGTTAAATATTCTTTTGTTTCCTCTAAAGTACTTTTAATACTTTTTTCAATAATTACAGATTGTTGTTCTAAAGCTAGCTTAATATTTTTTCTTATTTCCTCAAAAGAAAGATTTACAGTAGCTTCAATGTCATGCGTTATTGTTGCAGATTGTTCACTTATAGCCGTTTTAATAAGTGTATTAATATAATCTTCGTTAGTCTGCTGATTATCTTGAGTTTTATTCTTTATTTCTTCGAAAAGATTTTCTATGTCTTGTGCCTTGATTGTAGGGTCTAACATTATATTTCCATTGTCATATTGTATAACTTTCATATGACATAAAAGTTTTAAATACTGATTTCTCTCGTCAAGAGTTAATGAATTAAAGATGCAGAATAAATCTTGTATTTTTTCGTAAGCCATAAAAAATCAACCTTTCACGTCAAAATTTCTAATATTAAAAATTTTTTCGATTTTAGTTAAAAATAATTCAATATTATCTTTATTTGCAGTTGATTCATCCAAGCTGTTTTTATAATATTTGAGATAATCATATACATTAGTCCTGTCTTCATCTTTTTCAATTTTATAAAATAAATCTATTGATTGCGATATCTTTTCTTCTGATGATAACTTTATTCCATCATTGATTAATATCGGTTCGTTTTTAGTTAATAAATTAGTAAAGCCAATCGAAATGCTTTTTACATCTTCTGTGTATAAATCTATAAAATCATTTTTATCAAGTGTTTTGAGTTCTGATAAAGAGTTTAATCTCTTAATATACTTTTCTAATATTTGGTGATATTTATATAGTTTTGCATTCAAGCTTCCTCTGTGCTCGATTAATACTTTTTTTATTTCTTTTGTTACATTTGTAGAGTATACTTCTAATCCTTTTAATTTAGAGATATAATTATCGTTTAAATCATTAATCTTCTTATCGAATTTTTCATTAAGTTCTTGTTTGTATGTAAAGTTAAAAGTAAAGGTTATTAATAATACAATTAGGGTAACTATAATGGATAGACCACTCTGATTAATTATAGTGTTCCACCAATTTTCTTTTAAATACTCTTGATTTGCAATATATTTATCAATAATTTCTTGACAACCAAAAAAATTTCTAGCTGTATTTGATTTAGCCAGATCCATTCTTATTTGATTTGCACAATTCCAATTTTCAACTTGAAATAGAATTGCAACCGTAAGTAAAGTTAAACTAATAACTATAGTTAAAATAAATAATTTTAATATAAATTGTCCTTCCTTGTTTTTTAGAACCATAAGATCCTCCGCAAACACTCTAAATATTACCACAATATGGGAAAAAAGACAATGCCTTTCGTTTTGCTCATAAGGCTTATAAAGCGTAGCTTGTCTTATATGTATAAAACTACTTAAGTGTAATGACTTTAAGTACTCTATAAATCGGTAATTATCGAAAAAACTTAATAGTTAATAGGCCTTTAGGGACGATATAGGGATGATTGAATTAAAAGAAGTTCATCGAATAAAAAATGAACTTCTCGCATTCATGTTAATTATTAACTAACCCTACTAATAAGTCTATACAATATTGATGAGTAAGAAGCAGAATCAGTAAAACAACCATTCTGCTTTTAAAAATTGTGACTTTCTCTTTAGTAACAGTAATCTCCACTTTGCTCGTCTTGTAACTAATCGATTTAATATTCTCTGGCAGCTTCAATTTCAATACTATCACCCTCTTCTCTATAATATCAAAGCAAAAAAGGAACCTAAAAAGGTACCTTCCTTGTTTTGATTTTGTTGTAAAGACTTAAGGACTGTCAATTTCTAAATATATCGGCTTTTTTAAATTGAAAATAATGGAAACTTTACTAAATTATTAATTTTCTGTATTATTGTATGGTATAATTTCCTTATGAAATATTGCGGGGTGAGGTAGATGAAATTCTTTTATAAACACGATAAATGGACTTTAGCCGACACTATATGGCAGATTATTTTTGTGATATTATTAATAATCAATTGGGGGCAAGGCCGGTTTGCCGCCGCTCATCCTCTGACATGGAAAGAAACAAATCCCCTTTTAAATCCTCATCAATCGTTGCTATCAGTCGATGTTTATTGTGGGATTTGTTTTATCGGCAATATGCTAATACCGTATCTGTTACCTAAAAAATGGCGCAGGGGTTGGCAGATAATTGGCACAGTCGCTCAATTCTATTGCGTTTTTTGGGCATTTTACGATGGAGTCGGAGTAAACTTTAAATTTTTTCAATATTAAATTACATACCTTCTTTGGTCATGATGTTATATGTCATATCATTACATCCGGGAGCCCGGACTAAATTCGGATAATATTGGTAGTGATGGACCGGAAAGTTAAATTTCTTGCATCGATGGACTATTTGATTTTTAAGAGAGTGATTTTGTTCACTCTCTTTCGGCTCTAAGTAAATGCAATTTGGATCACAGAACTTAACAGCATTATCCAAATTTATTTCCTCCTTGCTGATTTTGTATTCTGCGGCTTGGTTACCTTTTGTGCCACATTATTAACCGCCTGCGCGCGTTTTTGAGTCTCAACCGCGATTTTCTTCACCTGACCGGCAGCAAGTCTCGACCGGGCAGAATCTTTTTTAATCATTTCAGCATCAATTAAAGTTTGAGCGTCCGATCGGGCGCGCCACTCTTTTTCTTCCTGAGAAATCTTATTTCCCATCAGTCTTTACCTCCACTATTTTGCTGGCCAGCATATCGGCAGCTTGAAGTAGAGTAACAGCGGGTTCTTCCTGAGCCTTCCGGTAAGCATATCCGGTAGGATAAGGAAAATGTATCCCGGCGTCAAAGGGAGCCATATGCCAGCGAATGGCCAGAATTTCGCTTTTAGTAAGTTTGATATACTCTTGGAGCATGATAACCGATTTCTCACCGTGACCGATTGGGAATTGGTCATCCACTGACCAGGATTTTGGCAAATCTTTTGGCATAGGCTGGCCGGGCCGGTTTTTGAGCCAATCAATTAAAGGTGATGCATGATCTGCGGACATATCTTTTCGTATTTCCATAAATCCTGATTCGTTTTTTGTAATGTAGGTATTGATGAATGTTGCTGAATCTTCCGGATGAAATCGTTGTACTATTCCATGCTTTTCATCCCACAGATTAATAAGATACTTCCATTGTTCCGGGCTGGCCGGTTTTCCTCCCTCTTTGTAGAAATTCATTTTGCAGATGTCATGAAAAGCGGGGATGATAGTTTGAGATTCAACCGGTATCTGGTCATCGCCTATGTTAAACATTATGCATAAATCTTTAAAAATTTTCGTCACGTTCCATGAGTGAATTACTAAACCACCTTCAATATTTAAATGGTATTCAGTCGAACAAGGGGCGATAAAAAAATCGTTATCAAGCAAGTATTCAATTAATTCACCAATTCCCGGTCTATTTATCAAGGATAGTAACTTGCATAACTTCTTTTTGGCTATTTCAGCGCTTTCATTCTCGTTTTGTCCCGTCAATTCTGATTCCATCGTCAATATACCTCCCGTATTTTTCTATAAAATCATTCATTATGGCTTTCACGTCGTTATAACAGTTTTTGCATACTTCATCTAGGATAATAAAATAGTCAGTTGCCGGAGAACGGGTCCAGTTTGATTCCGATAAAATAATATCAATGCTTATTCCTTTGGGCCTATTGGCTTTTCCAAAAATTCGGCCGCAATATTTACATTTTCCGGATTTATTTTTCATATCTGGACCTCGCTAAAGTATTTATTACACAGGTCATTTATAGTATCTTTGTGTTTAATGCTGATGTACCAGCAATCATCATCTTTTGACCATTCGCGGTCATTTGCCGGAATCAGTGCCTTTAATTCGACGGTGAAGTCTGGATTTGGAGGATCGGCCGTGATGATAATACTATCAGCAATCGTTTCAACCGAGACAGTACCCTTTTTGCACATAAGATCAGCCTCCTTTCTTTTTTTTTGATAACTCACCATAAAACCCAGTCCTAACATCCTAAAACCAAACATTTCAATCCACGCTCATAAATGAGAAACGGCAGTAAAACCAAACAAAAGAGGCAAGCCTGATCACAGGTCGCCTCTTTCGGGTAGAATTTTAACGCCGCATACTACCATTAGGGCATTCCCGCCGAAATCTGTCTGTCAAGGTCCGAGCCGTATTGATCCAAATTATTGGACACTGGCGGGGA
>WSSedL1CaDRAFT_10000047_pt1 | contig 69117 bp, 56 predicted proteins | sample WetSurSL1Cattail_FD_9464 | JGI IMG/M metagenome (IMG submission 9464)
ATTCATTAGGGTTCGATTCTGCCTTATCTTAAAATCTGTCCAATATGAAGCTATTCTGAATCTTTTCTTCTTCATCTGTTTTATTTTGGACAGCTGTGATTTATTTAATTATATGACTAAATTTTTAATTTCAATAACAATATTAATTTTTATGATGACAACATCCGCCATAGCTCAGGCGTTACAAACGGTAAAGCATGTCGACCTAAAAAAGTATTCCGGCAAATGGTACGAGATTGCCTCTTATCCTCAATGGTTCCAGAAAGGCTGTCATTGCACTACTGCCGAATATACGTTAACCGAAAACGAATATATTATTGTAGAAAACCGGTGCAATAAAGACAGCATAAAAGGTAAAGAGTCGTATATAAAAGGCAAAGTGTTTGTAGAGGAAAATTCCGGTAATGCAAAGCTTAAAGTTCAGTTTTTTTGGCCATTTAGAGGCAAATACTGGATAATTGATTTGGCTGACGACTATAGCTATGCTGTTGTCAGTCACCCAAACAGAAAATACTTATGGATACTCTCCAGAACTCCACATATGGCAGATTCAATTTACCAGCAAATCATTTTGCGGTTGAAAGAAAAGGGATTTGACGTTACAAAACTTGTAATAACACAGCAAAGCTGAAAATAAAAAGACCCGATAACATTATTGTTTAAGTAAATATAAAATATTTATAGTAGCTGCAGCTTGTCTCAATACTAAAAATAAAAGCCGCAATTAGCAAAAACCGAAGGGTAAACGTTAATCTTCGGCTCCAGCTCAGAGCGGCTAATATTGTTATTTGTTTTTTTGTTTAGCCTGATCGAATATTTTTTCAGCGTCCTTCAAAAGTTTTTCCGCTTTTACTTTTGCGTCAGAAACAATTTGTTCTCCCTCTTTTTTACCATCGCTGATAATTTCCATAGCCTTTTCTTTTGCGTTTTCAAGATGTTTTTCCGCATCGCTGCTATATCCTTTTACTCTGGCTTTGATATTTCCACGCAATGCCTTTCCGCTTTTAGGAGCCGATAACAAAGCTGCAACCGCGCCTACTGCGCCGCCTGTAATTAATCCTACTATAGAACCTTTGTTTATCTTATTACTTCTGAACATATATACTCCATTTAATATTATTAATAGCCTGTTGTGATTCATATTTCTAAATACTGTCTTAAAGTATGCATATGTATAAAACGAATCAATCGTGCAAAGGGATGAAAAGAGGACTACTTCTTACGGAGTATTTTAGTAGAAGATGAAAAATTGAGCATTATAAAAAAGCCCTTTCTTTTTTAGGGAAAGGGCTTTGTAAGATTAAATCTTTAAGAGCTATTACAGTTTTTCTAAACCTGCTTTAATTCTTTTTAGCCCTTCGGTAATATCTGCCATAGAGCATGCATAGGACATTCTAACGCAATTATCGTTGCCAAAGGCTACTCCCGGAACTAAGCCGACGTTTGCTTCCTGAAGAAGATAATTACAGAAAGTAGTAGAATCTTTTATTAACAAATCTCCGGCTTTCTTTCCGAATGTTTCGCTGATATCAAAAAACACATAGAACGCGCCTTTAGGCAAAGGGCATTTAACATATTTAATTTTATTTAATTCAGCGTAAATAAAATCGCGCCTTTCATTAAACGTTTTTGCCATAGCCGCTATTTCTTCTTCGCCGCCATTTAGAGCCGCTGTTGTTGCAGCCTGAGATATTGAGCATGCGTTAGAAGTAGAATGGCTTTGCAGGTTTCTTGCTAAACGTATCACGTCCTTTGGACCGCCTGCATATCCAATTCTCCAGCCGGTCATTGAATAAGCCTTACTAACGCCGTTAACTGTTATGACGCGGTCTTTTAAATAATCAACCGAGCCTATTGAAAAGTGTTTTTCGCCGTCAAAGATTATTTTTTCATATATCTCATCGGAGATAACAAAAATGTCTTTATCCTTAAGGACTTCAGCAAGAGATAATAATTCGCTTTTTGAATAAACCGCTCCAGTTGGATTTGAAGGCGTATTAAGTATCAACGCTTTTGTTTTAGGAGTAATAGCTTTTGCTAGCTGACTAGCAGTAATTTTATATCCTGCTTCTACGCCCGCGTCAATTACTACTGTTTTTGCGCCGGCCATTTTTATCATTTCAGGATAGCTTACCCAATAAGGAGATTGAATAATAACTTCGTCTTCCGGATTGCAGATTACAACTAAAATATTATAAATTGAGTGCTTTGCGCCGCTCGATACTAAAATATTTTCCGGAGCAAAATGCAGGTCGTTATCTTTTTCGAACTTATTTATTATTGCCTTAAGCAAATCGGGATAACCTTCGTTAGAAGTATATTTAGTAAAATTATTATTTATAGCTTTTATAGCCGCTTCGCTTATATATTTTGGCGTTGGGAAATCCGGTTCGCCTGCGCTAAAACTTAACACAGGGCGTCCTTCAGCTTTTAGCTTTTTTATCAAAGAAGTGATAGCTAAAGTTCTGCTTTCTTCAACTGAACTGATTAAATTTGATAGTTTTGCCACTTTATTACCTGTTTATTATTTTTTCTGATATTTCTTAATTAATGCTTCATTCGCAGCCGGGGGAACAAAGTCGCTAACGTCGCTCCCTAAGCTTGCTAAATTTTTCACAATTGACGAATTAAGATAAGTATATTTTTCATGAGGAATCAGAAAAACAGTAGTTATGTCATTCGCCAGTTTTCTGTTCATCAATGCCATTTGGAATTCATATTCAAAATCGCTCAAAGCCCTCAAACCCCTTATTATCCCCACAGCCCCAACCTGATGCGCATGATCTACAATTAATCCATCAAAATGATCCACGGTCACGTTATCAAACTCTTTAAGACTTTCTTCAATAATTTTAACGCGATGCGCCATAGAAAACAATGGATTTTTAGCCGGATTACAGGCTACTGTTACAACTACTCCGTCGAACAGTTCTCTTGCTTTTTTAATAATATCTATATGTCCGTAAGTAACCGGGTCAAATGCGCCCGGATATAAAGCTATACGCATAATTTATTTTTCGCTTATATTTATGGTGAATTATTAAGCGTTAATCGTCATCGTCTATCTTCTTTGAAGAAGGCTTTACGAATGCGCTTTTTACGGGAGCCGGCATTTCAGAATTTTTCCCTTTGACCGATTTCCAGATTATTTCATTAAACTCAATATCCGGAATTGCGTCTTCAACGGCAAGATTAAATTCTGAGCATCTTTTTGCTCCGTAAGCGTCCGCTGTATTTTTTTCTTCAATATCTATTTTCGGATGTATCGTATGATATTCCTGCAAATCTGCATTATCCGAAAATGGGAATAACACTGGTTTAGCGGATAAATCAAACTGAGTCATTGGCGGAAGGCCAAGTATCAGTTCTATTGTTTTTAATACGCTCGAAGTAGAATATAGAGTATGATCTACGCTATTTTTTTTAATGTATGGACTTATGGCTAAGAAACAGGATCTGTGAGCGTCAACGTGGTCAGAGCCATTCTGAGCGTCGTCTTCCAGAACAAAAATTGCGCATTCCTTCCAGAATTTACTTTTTGAAATTCTTTCTACAATAAGCCCTAAAGCGTAATCGTTTTGAGCTGCAAACGCTAAGGGAGTGAGAGATCCAGCCTGAGTTCCAGCAGTATGATTATTTGGCAGCCTCATAACGCTTAAATGCGGTAAAGAATCTTTCTTTTCAAATTCAGAAAATTCTTCATTCCATTTTTCATACCTGACAACGTCGCTTATAGCTAGATCAAATCCAGGATAAGTAGAGCTGGTATACTTGCGCATATACTCGTCTCTGGCTTGATATGGCTTCTCGGCGCTTTTAGTTTTTTCCACAAACTCGCCGTATATTCTAACGCGCAGCTCTTTTTTTAACGCAGCGTCCCATATATATCCGGATGAAGGGGTCGCTATTGGAACGCCTCCTTCAAAATCGTAACTGCCGCCTCTGCCGCCATACAAAACAGGCCAATTTTTTTCAACGTAATCAGTAGCGTAAGCCGCCGTAGACCAGTTATGCCCGTCTGCGCTGACTTCGGCGTCTGCGTAATAATTATCAAAAAGAGCATAAGTATTTGCAATGTTGTGTTGATTAGGAGTAATATTTTCGCCAAATATGCATAAGGAGGAGTCTCCGTTTCCTTTAACCATATCGCCATAAACCTGATCGTAAGTTCTGTTTTCTTTAATTATGTAAAATACATATTTAATTTTATCGCTTGCCTTTGAATTATGCACAGCCGATATCGCGCTTTGAGTATTTTCCGTTTTCTTTTCGTTTGAAGCATAAGGAGTATTTAGATATACGCGCTCGGATAGTACTGAAAGCTGTTTTTCATCCGGCATAGGAATTACCGATACTGCGCCTTTGAATAAACTTCCGATATATTGTTCATATTTACGGCTTTTCTTTTTCAAAGGATTTGGTCCGTCAGGGTTAGGCGAAGAACTTGTTCCTTTGCCGTTGGACACTACAATTTCATCCTTACTGGACAAATATTTAACTGAGACAGGATACCAGCCCACTGGGATAAACCCGAGACTTTTAGATTCGCTTTTTTTACTTACGTCAAAAACCGCTAAGTAATTATTATCGGCATTGGCAATAAATAAAACTAATTCGTCTTTATTCAGGCATATTGCATTTGGAGTGCTTCCATAAGGCGCGTCCGCAGTCAACGCGGAATTTAGCTTCTCAATTTCTTTTTTGCTCTCCAAATCTATTACAGAAACCGAATTATTATTTGCGTTGGCGGTATAAAGCCTTGAATCGTCTTTGGAAATTAACATTTCGCATGGATGATCGCCGGTTTTAATAATATTAGCAATTGAAATATCGTTTAAGTTTATCTCCGCCACAGAAGCTTTGCCCCAGATAGAAACATAAGCCAGCGTTTTGGCATGGTTTATTTTTATATCAAAACACTCGCCCGGCATTTTTAATTCTTTTACCAGCTGTTTACTTTCAACGTTAAAAACGTAAAGCGTGTTGCTTTCTTTTGAAACGGCTAAAAGATAATTTTTTTTATCCCAGAAATCTACTCCCGTAATTGATATTTTTTCTTTAGGATATTTTTTACCGGCTATAAGCGAGTCAGATAAAGAAAGCAGGCCATTTTTAAAATCATATATATAAATCAGGTTATTATTTCCGCCAGAGACAAACAATTTGGATTCGTCTTTATTAAAAGCCAGTCCGCGCCAGGTTTTATCAATTTTAATTCGTTGAACTTCTTTTTCTTCCTGCAGGCTAACCACAGAAAGAGAATTCTCTCCCGCTCCGCTGTTTGAAGTAATAAGGTAGTTTTCGTTTTTTGTTACTATTGAGTTTAGAGGCAGCTCGCCAATATTAATTTGATTGCCGGCAGGAGTTAATTTCCAGCCGTTAGGCAGCAAAACAAAATCAGCATATTTTCCTGGGAATAGGCTATCATCGGCTTTTTTAAATGAACTTGAGGCGCATCCGCTTAAACATAAAGCCAGAATAATAATTGCCGTATCTTTGCAAATATAGTCTTTTAATCTTATCATATTAACCCGCTTATCAAGTCTTTTCAAAGCATAATTTAATTGAGCTTGTAATTTAACAAAATCTGAAATAATTTTTTCATTATATTTGCACCAGTACGAAATCAATAATTAAGGAAATTAGTTGAAGCCAAAACAAATAAAAATATTCGAGAAAAACAAACTCCAGATTATATGGCATGACGGAACCGAGATCAAGATAGGCCTTAAGTATTTGCGCGAGGAATGCCCATGCGCTTCCTGTAAAGGCGAGTCTGTTTTGCTGCAAACATATAAACCAGTCAAACCTCAAGTCACTGATCCGTCAATGTGCACAATCGCTAATATTCAAACTGTCGGCGACTATGCAATTCAGGTTTTCTGGAAGGACGGACACAATACGGGTATTTATACATGGGATTACTTGCTTACTCTTGCTAAAGGAGAAGAAAATAACGAAAGTCATGATTATAACAGGTTAGTTTAATGCTTACAAAAAACGATTTAAAATATTACTCATCGCTCCTTATAAAAAAAGAAAGAGAAGCCGAAAAAATATTCCTTGCCGAAGGTAAAAAGATAGTCAAAGAAGCTCTTTACAGCAATTTTGCCTGCGATATTATCTTTATGACTAATGCATTTAAAGAAAGCGAACCGGAGCTTTTTAGCAAAATTGCCAACTGGCGCATCCCAATTGAAATAGTTAAGAATAACGAGCTCGAAAAACTTTCCGATACTGTAACTCCACAAGGTATTGTTGGCCAATTTGAGCTGCCTGATATGAACGCCGAAGAAGGAGCCGGTATTGCTTCCAATTTAGTCGTTTATCTCGATAATATCTCCGATCCCGGAAACGCGGGCACAATTATAAGAAATTGCGACTGGTTTGGAGTGAAGGATATTATATTTAGCAAAAACAGCGTTGATGTTTTTAATCCTAAAGTAATACGCAGCAGCATGGGCTCGGTTTTTCATGTAAATGTTTTTAAGGAAACAGAAGAATCGAATTTATTGGAGAAACTTAAAGATAACGGTTACAAATTATTGCTTGCCGATACTATGGGAGAAGATATAAGAAACTTTTCTGTTCCAGAAAAATCGGTTGCAGTTCTTTCGAATGAGTCTTCCGGTCCTTCGCGCGAAGTAGTAATCTTAGCTGATTACAAAATCACTATTAAAGGAAAAGGAAAAGCTGAATCGTTAAATGTATCTAACGCTTCTACTGTCATCCTCTACGAGCTTACTAAATAAAAGCGCAGACTAAATACTTTATTAATGCTTTTGTTTAAGTTTCTTTATTAATGCGCGGACGAGGGCGTCCGCGCCACAAAAGACAATTACAAAATGTAAATATAAAGTTTATTTCATTAGAATTAATTTTTTGCTTTGAACAAAACTGCCTGCCTGAAGCTTATAAATATAAATTCCGCTTGCAAGATTCTTTCCAGCTTTGGAGCTTAAAGCGTTAAATTCAACTTTATACTGCCCAGCTTGTTTGCTCTCGTTAACTAAAGTTGAGACTTCCCTGCCAAGTATATCGTATACTTTTAAAGTAACAAATGCACTTTGAGGGATCTGATATTCAATAACCGTTGTTGGATTAAACGGATTTGGATAATTTTGCTCAAGCGCGAAATTTTTAATAACTGTTTTCTCTTTCTCTCCTTCTATGCCGGATACAATTCCAGGCTCTGGAACCGGAAGTTTTACAGACGTATAAATATGGAACTCGCCAGGATTTATTGGCATAACGGCTTGCGGATCTGTCACATTAACGCTTGCTCCGGTAAAATAATCATACCAAATTCCTACGGGATCAAAATTTGGATTTACAGTGCGCGGCGTTACGTCAAAGTTGCCGACAATGCGAACATGCATTGACGAGTGATTAATAATTATTCTTTTTACGGCTCCTGTAACGTCAAGCACAACTGTACCGCTATCAAAAGCTGGATAGTTTGTTTTCAGCTTAATTAATGCGGCAAATGTTTTATATAAATTCTTTCTCGCCGGATCAGAGTAATAGCTCCAAAGTATAGGCTTGTCTCCTGTTCGCGAAGGACTATCTATTGTAATATCATATCCAAGCTCGCCAAACTGCCAAATCATTTTTGGCCCCGGTATGGTAAAGAAAAACGCGGCTGCAAGCTTGATTCTGTCTAAAGCTGTGCTGAGCGTTTTTATATTATAACTGCCGCTTGAATTGCCATATTGAAGATTTTTATACATAAGACGTTCTTCATCATGGCTTTCCATATACGTCACAAGATTTGGGTCGCTCCACCCTAACGTTTTATAATAACCGTATGAAAGATCAGATTTATTATTATCAAAATACCCCATAGTAGCTTCATTATAATTTGAATTTAAATTTCCCCACATCATCAAACCATATGAAGATAATACTTTTTGTTCGCTGTTATCGGCAAAATGTTCTAATATAATAAAGCTTGTAGAATCCACGCTGCGTATAGCGTCCGAAATTCTTTTCCATATATTAATTCTTGACTGGTCGTACTGCCCCCATAAAGAAACGTTAGAACCGGAATTAAACTGCGTAAAACCTTTTGAAAGATCAAAGCGGTATCCGTCAATCTTATACTCCTGAAGCCAGAAAGACGTTACTCTGTCGACAAAATCTTTAGTCGCCTGACTTTCGTGATTAAAATCGTAACCTACATTATATGGATGAGTCGCTACCTGATTGAACCATGGACTATTAGCGGTCGGCTCATTATTAGCGGAATCAAAATATAACCGAACCATAGGCGAAGACCCAAAAGAATGGTTAAGAACCATATCCATTAATACTGCTATTCCCATTTGGTGAGCTTTATCTATAAATGCTTTAAGATCATTTTTAGGCCCGTAATATTTATCAGGGGCAAAATAAAATGCAGGGTTATATCCCCAGCTGTCATTCCCTTCAAATTCGCTTATTGGCATCAGTTCTATAGCATTGACGCCAAGATTTTTCAGATACTGTAAAGTATCTGAAAGAGTTTTATAATTATGCGTAGCGACAAAATCCCTTACCAAAAGCTCATATATAACCAATTTGCTTTTTTCAGGTCTTTTATAATTTGTCGCCTGCCAAACATATTGAGTAGGATTAATTTGCAAAGTTGACGCAATTTGATTTGTTTTATCGCTCGGATAACTAATAAGTCCCGGATATGTATTTGAGTCAATGTAACTATCATTCCAAGGATCGCTAACTTTTTCTGTGTACGGATCAGCTATTCGCAAACTGCCGTCAACAAGATACTGAAAGATATATTCTTTTTTTTCAGTAAGACTATCAATCTCAAGCCAGTAACGTTTGTTATCGCTTGTTTTTTTCATCATATATTTAGGATCAGCTTCCCAGTTATTAAAATCGCCCAATACGTAAACATTGCTTTTATCCGGAGCATAAAGCGAAAGCGTTACGCTTGAATTGCCCGTATAGTTAATACCGTCTTTTATTCCAGCGGGAACCGCCGCTACAACGTTAGGGCTGTTAACCACATAATAAAACGAATCTACTTTAACGGCATTATTAGAATCAGTAGCCACCGCTCTAATTCTTTTTTTGCCATATTCACTTGCCGTAAAAGCAAAATTAAGCGTATTGCCAGTAGTCTGCCCAATCAGAACGTCCCCTTTATATAAGGCCAGCGTTTTTGATTTTGAGGAATATGCTACGCCTTTTATAGTATCGTTTAGCGCGGGGAAAAAAGGAGCCGAATACGAAGTGACTAACGCAGTATTTAACCCGCTTGGGTATATAGGAATAAAAATATCGCTGCCGTCAGTATCGCGCCCAACCAAAGAACCGTCAGAATTTCGGAAAACAAAAGCTAATTTAAGTATGGTCTCGCCTGAGGGTACTGCGTAATAACTTTTAATAGGAATTTTAATCTTGTATAATGTCCCGCTGATATAAGTAAGCATTGTTTCGTTTGTATTTTGACCCCAGTTTGTTTTAACGTGCTTCCAGTCGGAAGACGAAGTACTTAGATTAGTAATTACGCCCGTATGCGCATAAATAGGGAATACACCTACTAAAGCCTTATTACCTTTTGAGGCGTCATAAATAATTTCTATAGTATCGTTAACAGTAGTTAAATACGGAGACCAGGACAATACCTGCGAGAAAGATGTTTTTATAAAAAATAAAAGAAAAAGCAGAAGTATTTTCTTCTTCATAACAAAACCTCAAAAAAAATAATTAAATTACCCTTTAATTCTAAAGAATTTAGTAAATTGAAATTTACATTTAAATTGAATTAAAAGAACAAACGAACTGTTTTAATAAAAACGATTCCAATATAATGGCTGAAATAAATATAACAAAAAAAGATAAAACTTTAATTATAAAAGGCGCCCGGGAACATAATCTAAAAAATGTCGATCTCGAGATTCCTAAAAACAAACTAATTGTGTTTACCGGAGTAAGCGGCAGCGGAAAATCTTCGCTTGTCTTTGACACAATTTACGCCGAAGGACAACGCAGATATGTAGAAAGTCTTTCCGCTTATGCAAGACAGTTTCTTGAAAGGATGAACAAGCCTGACGTAGATTACATACTGGGCATAAGCCCGGCTGTAGCTATTGAGCAAAAAACCGGAAGCCGAAATTCAAGATCGACCGTCGGCACTACTACGGAAGTATACGACTATCTTCGTCTGCTCTTTGCGCGTATTGGCAAGACCATCTGTTTTAATTGCGGTAAAGAAGTTAAAAAAGCGACTACGGGAACCGTATGCGAATGGCTTGAAACTTTTGACGACGGACAAAAATTTTATTTGGCTTTCCCTTTGCATCATCATGAAGGAAGAACAATAGACGATGAAATTACCCACATTAAGAAAAGAGGTTTCTTTAGAGTCTTTACAAAAAATAAACTTATTGATTTAAATGAGACTGAGTATAAATCAAAATCGAAACAGAATATTTATGTGGTCGTCGAACGATTTAAAACATCAAAAGGCAAGATACGCGAAAAGCTTTCCGATTCAATTGAAGTAACGTTCAAAGAAGGCGAAAACAGATTAGTAGTAATTAACGCAGATACGGGCGAAAAAAATGAGTTTAATAAATTCTACGAATGTTGCGGCATAAGATACGAAGAGCCGGAACCAAGATTCTTTTCGTTTAATAATCCATTTGGAGCATGCCCCGTCTGTCAGGGATTTAGTAAAAGCCTTGGCGTAGATATGGAGCTTGTTATACCAAACGCTAAACTTTCAATACTTGAAGGAGCAATAGCCCCATGGAGAACGCCTAAGTACTCGCAGTACTTAAGAGACTTTGTGAAGTTTGCAAAAAAATATTCTATCCCAATTAACATACCGTTCAAAGATTTAACTGAAGAACAGCTTGATCTTATAAAAAACGGGACTCCTGATTTTACAGGCATAAACGGATTTTTTGAAGCTTTAGAGAAAAAGAATTACAAATTACATATACGCGTTTTGCTTAGCCGGTATAGAGGCTACAGCACATGCCACGCATGCAAAGGCACGCGTTTGCGCCGCGAGGTTCTGCAGGTAAAGATAAATAGCCGCTCAATATACGACGTAGTTAAAATACCAATTCACGAATCGTTGAAGTTTTTTAATGAATTGAATATTTCCGAATACGAGCGTCTTGTAGGCGATAGAATTTTAAAAGAAATTATTAAAAGATTGACTTTCTTAAATGACGTAGGCATTGGATACCTGACGCTTGACAGATTAAGCAGCACGCTTTCCGGCGGAGAAACTCAAAGAATAAACTTAGCTACTTCTCTTGGCTCGGCATTGGTCGGAACATTGTATGTGCTCGACGAACCAAGTGTTGGTTTGCACCCTCGCGATAACAATAAGCTTATAAAGTTGCTGAAAAATCTTCGCGATTTAGGCAACTCTGTTTTGGTAGTAGAACACGATCCGGATATGATGCGCGAATCGGATTTGATTGTTGATATGGGCCCTAAGGCTGGTATAAACGGCGGAGAAATTATGGCCATGGGAAATTATCAGCAATTGATAAACAATCCCGCTTCATTAACTGGCAAATATCTATCGAATAAATTACAAATTCCTGTGCCAGCTATAAGGAACACTTCCGAAACTAAGAACATTTGTATATCTGGGGCGCGTGAAAACAACCTAAAAAATATTGACGTTGATATTCCTCTTAATAAATTTGTTGTCGTTACAGGCGTAAGCGGTTCAGGTAAAAGCACGCTTGTTCACGATGTTTTATACGGCGGCATTTCAAAACATTTAGAAAGTAATCCTCCTAAAATTGGCAAGTATGATGAAATAACCGGAATACAATATTTAGACTCAATTGAAATAGTCGACCAATCTCCCATTGGTAAAAGCCCCCGTTCAAACCCTATTAGCTATATAAAAGCGTTTGAGCTTATACGAGAGTTGTTTGCCTCCACTCATCAGGCAAAGAGCAGAGGTTACAAAGCAGGTTATTTCTCTTTTAACGTTCCAGGCGGCAGATGCGACACCTGTTCGGGCGACGGTTTTATAAAAGTTGAAATGCAGTTTTTAGCCGATTTATTTCTTGAGTGCGAAGATTGTAAAGGAACCCGGTTTAAAAAAGAAATTCGCGAGATTACTTACAGGGGCAAAAACCTTGTTGACGTTTTAAACATGACGGTTGATGAAGCTGTAGAATACTTCAAAGGCAACGATAAAATTGTTAGGCTTATTCAGCTCCTTTCCGACGTTGGACTTGGCTATATCAAACTTGGGCAGCCTTCCAATACGCTTTCGGGCGGCGAGGCTCAAAGGGTAAAACTTGCAAATAATCTTTCTGCGCAAAATATCAGAAAACACACTCTGTTTATTTTTGACGAACCAACCACGGGGCTTCATTTTGACGATATTGCTAAGCTCCTTAAATGTTTTAATTTATTGATTGAGAATAATAATTCAGTTGTTATAATTGAACATAACCTTGACGTCATTAAATGCGCGGACTATATCATAGATATGGGGCCTGAAGCCGGAGAAGAAGGTGGAAACGTAGTTGCTGTTGGAACGCCGGAAGATATTATAAAATGCGAGAAATCATGGACGGGAAAATATCTTAAAGAATACTTAAAGTAAATTTTTGCCCTGTTATTTTAATTATTTTAGATTTAATTTATAACAAATATAAAATTATGAATTGGTTAGTTTTATTTATCGCAGGACTTTGCGAAATAGCGTGGGCTATTGGGTTAAAATATTCGGAAGGTTTTTCCAAATTATTTCCATCCGTTTTGTCGATTGTTTTTATGATTTTAAGTATGGGGCTTCTTTCTTATTCAGTTAAGACTCTTCCAATTGGAACAGCTTATACCATCTGGACTGGAATAGGAGCCGTAGGAACCGCAATCCTTGGGATATTATTATTTAATGAACCGAAGGATTTTATCAGATTATTTTTTATTTTTCTTATTATAGTTGGCATTGTTGGTTTGAAATTTTTTAGCGTTGAAACTTAAATACAGATTTTTAGGTTTCTGAATTAACAGTTCACAATAAAAAAAGGAGACTAAAATGGCTGCAAAGAAAATTCTAATGATTGTCGGAGACTTTGTCGAAGACTATGAAGCAATGGTTCCTTTTCAGATACTAACCATGGTTGGCCACACGGTTCATACAGTTTGCCCAAATAAAAAAGCGGGAGAAACAGTAAAAACCGCCATACACGATTTCATCGGCGATCAAACCTATGTGGAACTAACCGGTCACCGCTTTCATATAAACAAGACGTTTGAGGAAGTTATCCCTGAACAATATGACGCGCTTGTTTTACCTGGAGGCAGAGCTCCTGAGTATTTACGTTTGAATCACAAAGTAATTGAAATTGTTCAATACTTCGGCGAAAGCAATAAACCAATTGCCGCTATTTGTCATGGGCCTCAGATACTTGCTACAGCAGGTTTATTAAAAGACAAAAACGTTATTTCGTACCCGGCAGTAGGGCCGGAATGTATTATAGCAGGCGCAAAATTTGGCAAAGTAGCGCCAGGATCTGATAATGCGCTAACTGACGGAAACTTAGTTACAGCCCCTGCTTGGCCAGCTCATCCAGAATGGATGAAACAGTTCCTGAAAGTTCTTGGTTCAAAGATTGAAGCTTAGTTTTTTTAATTACGATGCCGCTTCAATATTGAAATTTGGAGCGGCGTTATAATTATAATTAGGGGATATATATTTATTATTACATAAGAAGGGAAATTCATTTTGAGCAAAGTAAAAGTAGTTTTAACCGGCGGCGCCGGTTTTATAGGAAGCCATATTGCCGAGTATTGGTCTGATAACGACGCGGATATTCATATCATTGATAATCTTCGTTCAGGATATAAGAAGAATTTAGAAGGTCTTAAAGGCGTTACGTTCCATGAAGGAAGCATTACTAATAAAGATTTAGTGTATAAAGTTCTTGAAGGAGCCGATTACGTTCATCATCTTGCGGCAATGATTTCAGTGCCTGAATCTGTGCTTAACCCTTACGAATGCGTTGATATAAACGTATATGGTTTGCTTAACGTATTGGAAGCCGCTAAAGCCCACAAAATAAAAAAAGTTATGCACAGCAGTTCCGCCGCTATATATGGCGATAACCCGGCTTCTCCTAAAACTGTACAGATGCTGCCTGCGCCAAAATCGCCTTATGGAATTACAAAACTTGACGGCGAGTTTTATCTTCAAATGTATTACGAAAGTTTTGGGCTGCAAACTGTTTCGCTTAGAAATTTTAACGTGTTTGGCCCGCGCCAGGATCCTAAAAGCCAGTATGCCGCGGCAATACCTATTTTTGTAGCTAAAGCGCTCAAGAACGAACCCATTATAATTTACGGCGACGGAGAACAAACTCGAGATTTTGTTTATGTTAAGGACGTTGTGCAGGCTAATATATTAGCGGCTACTACTCCTGACGTAACAGGCGTTTTTAACGTGGCCTGCGGCGAAGCAATTACAATAAACACTCTTGCAAATTTAGTTTTGAAATTAACTAACAGCAAAAGCCAGATAATTTATAAAGAAGAGCGTCCTGGCGATATAAAACATAGTTTAGCTTCAATTGAAGAGACAAAAAAGAAACTTAACTTTTCGCCTAAGTTTAATTTAATGGACGGACTTGAAATTACAATCAAGTATTTTATAGAATTGTTTAAGTAGGTAAACCATAAAGCTGAAAAAAGAATTAGTCATTCTGCGCGATAGACGAGGAATGACTTTTATCTAAATAGGCTTTTATCAACATAGCTCCAGTATTTTTAATAATGATATCTGCACTGGGTAAAGTCAATCTTTGTTTCGCTTATTACATAGACAAGACGGTGTTCCTGAGTAATTCTTCGAGACCAAACGCCTCCTCCTAAAAAGCGAAGCGGTTCAGGTTTGCCGATTCCATCAAATGGGTCTTTAAGTATAGCCTCTACCATATCCAATATCTTAAGCGCTATTTTACGGTCTGTTTTTACCCAATAGGCCAAATCCTCTCTGAACTCTACGTGAAATACGCTTAAGCGTTCCTTATTGGGTTTATTTTTCAAGACCATATTCCCGCTTAAGTTCATTAAGCGATTGTGGAGCTCCTTCCCCTTCTTTAGCTTTTAACAAAGCAGTTAATAATCTTTGCGCATTTTTGGGCGAGCGTAATAAATGCGCGGTCTCTAGTATGCCAGATAATTCGCTTTCAGAAACCAATGCGACATTCTCTGCATTTTTACGATTAATAATTACTACTTCTTTATTAACCGAAACTTCGTCTAATATTTTTGCAAGATTTGCGCGCGCTTGCGTATAAGTTAAACTTATTGACATTTTACCAATCTCTATTGTTGTACAGTTATAATGTACATATAAAAACAAGATTGTTCAACTAATTTTATTGTTTAGGCAAAAAGGAGAGGTAATTAATTCTTAGTTCTTTTCATTCATTTATAAAATTATCCTGATATATTTTACCACAATAAAATATATCAGGAATAAAAAACAATCTACATTCTTGTTACAAGTTTTAATTCCACCCCTTGAAATTCCGGTTCATAACGGCAAACGCCCCCAATGCATATTGCGCCTGCCTGTCTCGAACCAATTAACAGACTCGCTTCAGTATTTGATAATACGCTGTAACCGAACTGAATAAAATTCCAAAAGCTTCTTACTAGCCTGCCGGACTCCCGTTCATGCGTATCCATTTCCGTAACAAGCGAAACAGACAGCTTAGGCGACCGCAGATATTCTAAAACAAAAACATCCGAATAATATTTTTCTTCGGTAGTTCTGTTTTTTGTCTGCTGATGCTCTACAACAAAACGCACTGTGTTTATATCGTCAAAATAATAACGGTTTTCTAAAACAGGAGTTATGTTTTTTGTGTTAGTAGCAAGTTCCTCGTTATACGCTATTCCCGCTATTGTTGAAAATCTATTATTCCAAGTAATTGTGCTTTGGAATAATCCTTCTTTTAGCTGAGTCAATTCGCTTATATGCGTGTCGTTAATACGCTGGTAATATGAACCGTCGTCAAGCGTTTTTGTAACGCCAAAGCTTAAATTAAAAAACAATCCCTCTGTTGCAAAATAATTTGCCTCAACCTGAAAACCCTTTTCATTGTTTTGATTTAGAGCCGAAGGGTGCCTATTCAAAAGTATATACGAATAATCTTTTCTGCCCGAAGGAGGCGTATTATAATTTACGTAGTTATCGCTTGAAGAAAACGTATAATTATCGTAATATTTATATTCGCCCAAAATAGAAAAACTTCCGTAATAAAAATTAGAGCTGCCGTAAATCGCTTTACCGACAATCGATTCGTTATTATTAAAGTATTTCTTTTTAATATCGTCGTTTTGTTTTATTCCGTACTCGCCGTAAAAATCAAAATTCCATATTTTAGGTTGAATTCTAAAAGACGCTAATGTAGTTTTAGCTACGCCGTCAGTCGCTGGAGTATTCGATGCAAACGTTACGCCTGTTTTCAAAAAGTCTAGACCGCCATACTCAAGATCGGCCGCATAAAGAACATCTTTTCGGTCGCCGTCAATATTTTCGGGCATACCAGACAATACGTTTAATACAAATCCTTTGTATTTGCCAGTCAGTTTTACTCCTAACAGATTATTATCTATCCTTGTATTTCTGTTTTCATAACTCTTTAGAATAAGACCGCGCCCAAACAGAGCGTAGTAATTGCCGACGATAATAGTTCCCCCTTCGTCAGCGTCGCCAATTTCCGTTTTAAAATATTTAAAATCAATTTCAGAATATTTTCTTTTTGTTCCGCTTACTACCGGATCTTTTGGCTGAAAAGAAACAAGCCGTATTCCGGCAGAGAAAATATCATATCTATAATCAAGGTTAAACCAATCTTCAAATATTTCAATTTTCTTCTGATTGTCATTTGAATACTTCAGCTGATTAAATAAAGTTACTCCTTGCGGAAGCGCATTTTCAATATCTACAGATTCTTTTTTTTCAGAAGTAGTATCCTGCGCAAATATACCTGTAGTAAAAGAAAATAACATAATAAGAACTGCAAACATTTTTTGAAAAGTATTTTTCATAATAATTAGTTGTTATGCCTTGTAGATAATTATTTAAGCAGCGCCGTTATTTTCTTTTTTAATTCAAGCTCGTCCCCTTTTTTATAGCCTCTGTGGGAGTATACTATATTCCCTTTGGCGTCGACTAAAAATATGTGAGGAACGTCCTGCACATAAAGGTCTCTTGCCGCGTCGGAATTAATATCAAGCAGCACAGGGAAACTAAAATTTTTTGCTTTAACAAGAGGCTTAACTTTAGAAACGCTTTTTTCATCGTCTATAGAAACAGCTAAAAGATTAAAGCCCTTCGACTTGAATTCATTATATATTTTCTGATATTCTCCTAACTCTTCCTGGCAGGGTTTGCACCATGTAGCCCAAAAACTAACAAGCACTGGACCTTTGCCCAAATAGCTTTTTAACTGAACTTTTTTTCCTTCAAGGTCTTCTAACTTTGCATTAGGAATTTTTTTCTGTTGGTTCTGCGCCATTGTTAATGCGGTTAACAAAATAAAAAACAGAGCCAAATAACGTTTATACATAATATCTCCTAAATATTTCATGTTTTAATTTTTATTTAAATGTGGAACCAGTTTGATAAACTTCTTTTGTAGTTTTGTCCTGTAAAAAAACAATTGCATGAAGTTTTTCTCTAATCCACTCCGATTTAATTTTTATTTGCCTTACATTATAAACAGAAGCTGTCTGAATTGCGTTTATCTGAAAAGTCTGATTTGTGTTCGGAACGAATACGCGCATAACGTCATAAAATTCAGTTTCTCCGTTTGCTCCAGGCGGAGAACTGTAAACGATATCTGCTTCAGTTACAACTACGTTGCAATACAGATTACTAAAATCAAGAGACGTCGTATCATTTGTTTCTATAGAATATTTAACAAAATAATCGTCGCCGGAAATACTATCCGTAACCGTAATCTTTGCATTAGCTTTAATTGCCGCTCTGGCAGTAATTTTAGTTTTAACGTCGTCTGAATCCGTAGGCGAAGTTTTAACAATTCCGTCCACATAGCTGCAAGGAGCAGTATATACTTTATAATAACTAAGCCTGTTGCTATTTACAGTTGGATTTGCAAGATAAAACGGATCGTTAGGCGATGGGAAATTTGCTGAATACCGTATAGCTACAACCGAATTATATCCAAAAGTATTTTTGATTAGCGATTCCAATATCTTATTTGCACTTGCGCAAGGAACGCAGCTTACGTTAGCAAAATCTTCTACCAATGCAGTTTTTGTTATTGCCGAAAGAGCTGGCGAATATTTAACGGCTACGGTAGAATCATTGCCCAAAATTGTTATTTCAGTATCGGGCGAAATAGGCGGCGAGGTCTGGCAGCCCCAAAACGCTATACCGGAAATTAATATTAATATAAATTTTTTCATTTTATTTTTTTATAATCATTTCAAAAGAAGAATTACTTTTAGTCTTTGCCAATGGCATATACTTATTTTAATAACGACATCTTTTTAGAGCTTATAAACTCTTTTTTCCCGTCGATAGATTTTGCGCTGATAGTATAAAAATATATTCCGCTTGCAAAGCGTGAAAGATCGACATTCGTAGTATATAAACCGGCAGAATGGACTTTGTTATCAAGCTGCTTTATCAGCTGTCCTAAAGAATTATATATGTTTAGTTTTACCACGCTTTCGTAAGGAATAGAATAGCTTATATTAGTTGTCGGATTAAACGGATTAGGATAATTCTGTTTAAGCTGAAATTGTAATGGCTGCTCTATGTTAGTATTTACAGCAGTAACGCCAGTTACGGCTGTAAAACTTATTGTAACTCTTTGATTTGGATTTCTCTCAGTACCAGCCTGCAATGTAACCTGAGCCGTACCGTTATTTTTAGTTGTAACAACATGCAGCGAAACGTCTCGCACTTCGCCTGCCTGCATTGGCGTACTGCCAAAATCTACCGAAGTTTCAACGCTATCTAAAAATGACGCAAAGCAATTGCCGCCTAAGCAAAGGCTTGAAGTCCAGTTTGCCGGCAAATCATTTTGACTGCGCACGATAAACACTTTTTCAGAACCAGTGGAATTGTTTGTTAATTTTATTGGGAATATAATTTCCTTTCCCAACGTATCTGCTTTTTTTGTAACGTCGGCCACAAATGTAATGTCTTGAGCCAAACAAAATTTCCCCGCCAGCAACAGCAGAGATAATAGTAATAGTTTTTTCACAATTAACCTTTTTTCTTTTTGTTCAATATAAAAAAAAGAACAGTCTAAGTCTATCTATGGAGTAATGAATTTAACAAACAGAAGGTAAATTGATAACCGATATTTTTAATCGGAAATTTCAATTCACCTTCTGTTGATAATCAAATATTAACCTTAGACTGCTCTTACAGAACTATAATTTTATTTAAGAAGACTTAGTTTTTTAACCTGCATAAAATTATTTGAAGTCATTTTGTAGAAATAAACTCCAGAAGCAAGTTTAGAAGCGTTAAAGTCAATATTATAATTTCCAGGAGCTTTTACTTCATTTACTAAAGTAGCAACTTCTTCGCCAGTGATATTATAAACTTTTAACGTTACCAATCCAGTTGTAGGAACGCTATACGAAATTTTCGTAGTAGGGTTGAACGGGTTTGGATAATTCTGATTTAATGCAAATGCTAATGGAACGCCTGCATTAACCTGAATAGCATTGCTTAAAACGCTTGTTCCGTCATAATCAATTTGTTTCAGTCTATAATATACAACGCCGCTCTTGTTTGAATTTGCATCCGTAAACGAATATGATTTAACATGAGCGCTTGTTCCGCTTCCGACAACAAAACCAACCTCAGAATATGTTTTTCCATCTGTAGATTTCTGAATCTCGAAACCTTTATTATTTGTTTCAGTAGCTGTAGCCCATGTCAATTTTACGCCATTAGTAGCAGCTGCGCCGCTAAATGAAGTTAATTCTACAGGAGTTGTTCCGCCTATAGCAGATACTTTTAGTTTTGCTCCGTTAAAGATTTCTTTAGTTGAATCATCCTGTACCCAGGCTACTAATTCAAGATTAGCTGTTACCCAGGAAGTATCTCTTGTAAAAGTTAATGGAACATTAACAGACGTCTGATTTGAAAGATCAACTTTATAACCAAGCGAATCAGGCAACAGCAAGCGTTCTGCAAAATCTACTTTTGTTTGTCCCTGCCATGTAAAAGGAATACTGCTTTCAGTCAAAGCGACATACACTTTTGTTTTTGTGTTAGTAAACTGAGCTAATTTTTGAACGTTAACATTCACAGTATACTGGTTAGCGTTAGTTGTTGATTTTGTTCCAGTAAGAGTTACGTTCAATGGAGTTTTTATAGCGCTTTGCGCGGTATAAATTGGAAGCCAATAAGAATAAACGCTTGTTGCATTGCTTCCGCCTACAAACGATTGTGTTCCATCAAAGAACGCCGTTGGAAAGCCAGAAATGCCATAATAAGAAATTCTATATAAACCCGCGCGATTTTGATATGTATCGCTGTAATGATATTCTACTATTCCTACATTTTGACCTTTAGTAGTAAAGTCTTCGCCTGCAAGCTGAGCTCCAGGGCAATACTGGCACCATGTGCCTGTGCCGACTTCTACAACAACAAGATTCTTTGAAGTAGTATAAGTATTTATGTTTTTTGAAATCGTATTATTACCGACAGAAGTATCTCCAGTCGCCGAAGCTGTTACTTCTATTTTATAAAGGCTGTTGCTTGCAGAAAGAGTATAAGGAGTAAAAGCTACGTCAGTATATCCGCCAATAGCTAAATTAGAAACAGTTTGCGTATTTGTAAATAGCGTTGCACCTGAATAATCATAGACTTTTGCTGTAACGTTGAATGTCTCTGCATTAGAGCCGTAATTCTGCACGTTAGCTTTAATAGTATCAGCGCTACCTGGGGTAAACTGGTTTGCTCCAGCTATGCTAATAACGCCAATATCATGAGCTTGCGCTGCAGATAACGTCACATCGTCTATATTCCAGTTATTTATATTATCTGTATATCCCTGAAAGAAAAATGCAAATTGGAAATTTGCTTTGCCTACGTCAGAGTTGTTTATAACAACCGATCTAACCTCAGAATTAATATCTCCATCTACAGTTTTTTTCCAAACGATAGTCCATGGACCGTTATTTGAACGGGTAGCTACGCCAATATCAAAAGAATTAGCATACCATGATAAATATTGTTTGAATTTTAAAAGCAGTACAGAATTCCCTGTCGTGTTGATTGACGGAGAAATAAGTCTTGAAGTATCAGTAAACTCCGGATAATAATAGAAAAGAGCTTCAGGAGCCGTACCGCCGGCTAAACTGCCTGCATAACTTTTCCAGTTAGTGGCGTCTTTATCTACAGACCAGCCGGTTGGAGGGAAAGTTGAAGAGCTGAAATCTTCAGAAAACAAGGACGAAGTATTCAATTCTTTTGCTGGAGTATTGTTTTTGGTTACATTAGAACTTGCCGCTTCTTCATAAAAAGCTGAGTTCCTTAAATGAACCTTGCCTAAAGCGCTTTGCCCATAATTGAGCTGTAACGCTATAGCCACCAAAAATAGTATCACACATTTTTTCATTTTTTTCCTTTATTTAATTAAGAACTATCTGAATTTATTTATTACGCGCTTAAAAAAAAATCAATTAATCATTATTTTTACCTATAAAAAAATCCCTTCTTTTTTAGGGAAGGGATTTTATAAATGATATTAATTATTAATTTATAACAAAACCCTTCATCTCATATGCATACAGCAATGCATACGACAACACATAGAGTTGGTTATTGATAAAGGTATTATTTTAATTTTCTGGTTTTTCATATAAGATTTAGTCGCTAAATATTTTAAATTTTTATTTTCTCAAAAAAAAAGTCTTTCAATTTTGTTATTGAAAGACTTTTATATAAACGGTTTATTAAAAACAAATTTAGATATTATCCTTCAATACTGTTTGACAACAATCGCTATTCTGCATTATTTGACAACACCCTATTATTAAAGACGACATCTGCTTACCTTTTTAATTTCTAATCAATTTAGTTTAGCGTAAATATTTTAATTAACGCGTATAAAACAAAAAAGCCCTTCAGAAGGGCTTATACAAAAAATCTATTTATTTAATTTTCAGACAAACCTTTCCGCTGACGTTTTGTAACATCCCATTTGCATACAACACATATTTATAATTGTCTGAATCATTTTTGTTTTTCTTTTTTTAATTTCTAATTGCAACATACAATTATATTTTAGTTTTGTCAAGCACGCGATAATATTTTTTATATAATTTTAAATTATAATTAAGATATGAATGTTAATTTTTTATAGAAATAAAAGACGGAGCCTGATTGTTCTCAGGCTCCGTCTTTTGCAATTCGAAGAGGTTTATTAGTAGCTTTCTTTATTTATCACAACCTTGCCTTTAAATACGCGATATACAAAAATAGTATACCCAATCACTAAAGGCATTCCGGTTAAAGCGATAATAAGCATCGTAAAAAGCGTTCTTGGCGTTGAAGAAGCGTTATAAATTGTGAGGCTGTACGATAAATCGATAGAGGAAGGGACTAATCGTGGGAATAAACTTAAAGCAGCCAGCCCAATCATAACTCCAATTGTTATAGATGAAAAAAGAAACGCTAATCCGTTTTTCTTTAATCTTACGGTAACTGGAATTAAAATGATACTCACAAATAATACTATCAGTAAAACCCAGAATAGCGGATTTTTAAATACATTTTCAAATAAGAAAGGCGCGACAAAAAAAGACGCCAATGTTGCTAACAAATATAACGAGACAAATGCAATCCACATTTTACCTGTCAGGTCTATCATTCTTTCTTTCTGCTTCCCTTCTGTTTTAAGCGTCAAATAAGCCGCTCCATGCATAGTTAACATTGCAAGACTCAATACTCCTATTAACAATGAATACGGGTTCAGGAGCCCTATAAATGACCCTAAGAAGTTTCCTTTCTGGTCAAGAGGAATACCGCGGAGAATATTGCCAAACGCTACTCCGTAGAGCAACGCGGGAACAAGGCTCCCCAGCGAAAAAGCTATATCCCAATAACCCTTTGCCTTTTCAGTTTCTACATATTTCCCAAATTCAAATGAAACTGCGCGGAATATCAAAGCGACAAGCAACAAAATAAACGCCAGATAAAAACCGCTAAACACAGTAGCATAAACAATAGGGAACGCCGCAAACAAAGCTCCTCCGGCTGTAAGCAGCCAGACTTCATTGCCGTCCCAAACCGGGCCAATTGCATTTTTGTTAATTCTTTTTTCTTCTTTATCTTTTGTAAATAATTGTATTACTCCAACTCCAAGGTCAAAACCATCAAGTATAGCGTAACCAATAATCAAAACCCCGACCAATAAAAACCATGTAATATTTAAGTCAATCATTTTATGCCTCCTTAATTTGAACCGGTTCTGGTCCGGCGTTGATTTTTTTATTCATCAGGAATAACAGAGTTATAAGAAGTAAGATATAAATTAACCCAAACAGAATTATGCTAAATAGAATTTCGCCTGCGCCTACTGATATAGAAACTGCATGGCTTGTTTTCATAAGCTTATAAACTATCCATGGCTGACGCCCTACTTCTGCGGCAATCCAGCCAAGCTGACACGCTAATAAAGGAAGAGGAATTGACCAGGCAATTAATTTCAACGTCTTTTTCTTGTTCCATAATTTATTTTTCCAGGAAAGGTACGTCATTAACGCCGAGATAAAAATGAAATACATGCCAAGTATAACCATGTTATGGTAGGAAACAAAAGTCAGAAACAAAGGAGGAATTTCATCTTGCGGAAATTCGTTAATTCCTTTAATTCTTGCGTTCACATCGCCAAACGCAAGCCAGCTTAACAGACCGGGAATTTCTATTTTCGCTTTTAATTCAGGAGGCTTATTCGTTGGGAAGGCAAATAACGCAACAGGCGCGCCTGTCTGCGAAGTGTACAACCCCTGAATAGCGGCAAATTTTTCTGGCTGTGTTTGAGCCACCTGACGGCCATGATCATGCCCAAATGGAAACACCTCAAGCAATGATACGACTAAACCAAATATAGCCGCAAGACGCAAAGCCTTTTTAGCCGTTTCAACTTCCTTGTTTCTTAAAATTAAAATAGCCGCAACGCCCATAACAAAAAACGCTCCTGAAATTAAAGCCGCGTCAAACGTATGCCAAAAGCGCGGCATAGTAGAAGGATTAAAAACAGCGTCCCAAAAGCTTGTAAGTTCTGCTCTGCCATTTTGGATTACATATCCGGCCGGAGTCTGCTGCCATGAGTTAGCCACAAGAATCCAGAAAGCTGAAATTGTAGAGCCAACTGCAACCATCAAAGCAGAAAACCAGTGCACTCCTTTAGAAACTTTATCTCTTCCGAAAATATACAAACCTAAAAAAGTAGACTCTAAGAAAAATGCAAAAACTCCTTCAGCGGCAAGCGGAGCTCCAAATATATCGCCGACAAATTTGGAATACTCGGACCAGTTTGTGCCAAACTGAAACTCCATAACTATGCCAGTTGCAACGCCAACGGCAAAAATTAGAGCAAGTAATTTCCCGAAGAATTTACCAAGAGCGATATAAACTAAATCTTTCTTCTTCCAGCCTAAAGTTTCTATCAGAACTAAAATCCATGCAAGTCCTATTGTAAGCGGTGGGAAAAGGAAATGAAATCCTATCGTCATCGCAAACTGGATTCGCGCTAATAGTACAGCATCCATAGCTTTTACTCCTTATTGTTTTTAGATTTTTTTTGTGATTTGTTATTTTGTTTATGAGAATGGAAATGTAAAAATCTTTCTGAATTTGTTTTTGCAAGCTCTTCAAAAGTTTTACCAGATAACATTTCTTTAATTTTCTGCTGGGTTTCACACCATAAAATATGCACGGAACACCACCTTTCTTTTGAACAAAAATCCGAGCCTATCAGGCATTTGTTTAACGCCATCTCCCCCTCTACAGTTTCAATTACATGTAACGGAGTTATCTCTTTTGAATGTTTTAACAGACTAACGCCTCCCGAAGTTCCGCGCTGCGAACGCAAAATACCCGCCTTGCATAACCGCGGTATAATTTTTCGTAAAAAGTTATCTGGTATATCGTTCTTTATTGCAATGTCTGATATCTGAAAGAAAGTCCCCATAGGATATGAGCAAATATATAGCATAGCCCTCAAAGCATATTCTCCCGTCATAGTAAGCTGCATCCCGCCTTCCGTTTGTTTATTTTACTATTAAAAATAAACAATTTCAGCGCCAAATAGGAGTGTTTTTGTCACATTTAATTTTAGCGTTATTTTAGTTGGAGTAGCATTAATTTTTTCATAAATGAGAGTAAAATTATCATTTTTGAGAAAACATTTTCCCTATTATTCCCTTAATTTCCCCTGCATCCCGAATACTATTCATATTAGTAATAAATAGTTATAAGTTTTTTTAATCCATTACAATATACATAGTAATTTCTACCCAATATCGAGACTAATGACTTCTTAAATCTTCCGACATAGGAGGTTCATTTAATTTGCTTATATCTTTATAATTAATTGCTGTTAGATTGTCTTTTTTTTAATTTACTTTTAATAAACTTTGGAGAAATAAAATGGATCATCACGATATCGCTCAAATTTGTCTAAATGGACATTGTATTAACAGTGCTTATAATAAACTTCCTCAATTCAACCAGGATTTCTGTGATAAATGTGGCGAAAAGACGATCACGCAATGTACTGAATGTGGAGTAAATATTTTGGGTGATTACGAAAATGGAGTAATGGCAATTGGCTTTGAATTTCATTCACCGGAATATTGTCATAATTGCGGAAAGCCATTTCCCTGGCTTGCAAAAAAAATTAAAGCCGCGATTGAAATGGCAGAGTTAGAATAAGTACTGAATGAAGAGGAAACAGAAAAATTAAAAGAATATGCCAAAGATATTACTATGGATACTCCAAGCTCTCAAGTAAGTGCTAAAAAGATTACCATTTTATTAAAAAAATTCAAAGATAATTCCGTACCAACCATAAGAGCACTATTTGTAGATATAGCTAGTGAAACAGCAAAGAAAATATTGTTAGATAAACATATATAAAAAACATTTTATCATATATTATTCGATTATTTACTGGATTCATTTAATACAAAAAAAGCAGAGCTCTAATTAAAGAACTCTGCTTAAATAGATTAATTCTATTAATCTATTTCAATAGTTTTTATAGTAATTGCGATAGATAACGGTCAACTTCTCTGAAAGAAGCAGAAGTACTGTAATCTTTTTTAATTTTCTCAAATAATTCTTTTGCGTCCGATTTTTTACCAAGCTGCATATAATCAATTCCGGCTTTCAGCAGATAATCAGGATTTAGCACGTTAGATTCAGATACAGAAGCGGCTTTTTTATAAAGATCAGCGGCTTTTTCATTATCATTTAAAGCTTCATAGCAGCTTGCCTGACCCGCTAAAGCTGTAGCTTCAAACGTATCGTTGCTTCCGCTATAATCTTTGTAATATTTAAGAGCTAAATCAAACTTGCCCAGCATAAAATATGAATTAGCTAAATATACTTTTGCAATTTCGCCATTTTTTGTGCTGCCGTATTCGTCTACTATTTTCTGCAAGCCGATAACATTTGTTCCTCTTCTGCCAGAAATAGCTTCAGGGTAAACGCCTGCGTCATATACATTCATTACTCTTGATAATTCTACATTAGCCAATTCGTTATTTGCAGATTGATGACTTTTGTATAAGAAAATAGCTGCAACCAAAACCACAAAAACTCCGGCAGCTATTAAAAGAGGTTTTTGGTTTTCGGAAAAATAACCGATAAATTTATAATATGCCGTAACAAGCGTATCTTCTTTTATTTCCTTTTTTGACAGCTTTTTATTATCTGTTGACATTAAACTTTCCTTTCTTATGATTATTAATAATTATTAAAACTAATTAATTAAATGCGCCCTGATATGATTTGAAAATATCCAGGCGTTTTTATTGTTATAAACTTCCGCTCTATATGCTCCGGATTCAGAGATACAGATTTCGCTTTCATTTTTATTTATAGTCCGATATTCTTCGCCATTACGAATAAGCCTTATCTCATTTTCGCCATGGGGAACGGATATTTTCAATTTGAAACTACCCTTAAAATTTAGCTCGTCGCCCATGTTAAAAACAGCGCCGTCATATTCGGCAAAAAGTCTGAACCCTCTTGCGTCGCCATGATACGAATTTGCAAAAAAACATCTTCCATTTTCAAGAGCTGAAAGTAAAATCTTCTTATTCTTTTCTAAATTTCCGTTATCAGCGCTTTTTTCTAATTTTTCATCTGTTAAAATATGAGTTCTTATTGACTTGAACAACACTTTATATGGAAAAACTTCAACTTCCATAAATCCTAAAACGCTTTGTTTATGAGCATGCGCGTCAATTCCGCCAATACCTACAACGCGTCTTTTCTGGTTCAACTCGTCCCATACTTTCAAAGTTTCTTTAGGCGGAGCAATAATAGACTTAAGCGGATGCATAAAATTCTGATATTTATTCTGCTCAGTCAGGTTCTCCATCCATTCAGACATGTGATTCCAGATTTCAATACCTGTAAAATCTTCTATCTGCCATTCCGTCCATGGATATGGAGGATGCTCTTTCATGTGCTGCCGTTTTTCATGAGGATGAGCAAGAAAACCAATGCCTCCGTCTTCCTTCACCAAACGGACATATTCAGCCGCTGGAATACGCGTAGAAAATGTTTTATCCGTACCGAACGCCAGATAATGATTTTTGTTTTCCTTATCATTAATTTCACATCCAACAAGCAAAAGCGTATTGCCGTACCAGCCTTCAAAACCTTCTTTCAAAGCTCTTAATGTATTGTGGTCGGTTAAAATTAAATAATCCAATCCGACTTCATTAGCCAATCCAGCTATTTCATCCGCCTGCCCCGAGCCGTCGGAAAAAGCCGAATGAACATGAATGGCTCCTATGTATTCAAACATAATCTTTTAAATGTTATTAACAAAAATATGAATATTTAGCTATTAACAAAAGAGCTAAATTACCCGCGCTTTAATTGATATTTTTTTATTTTCAGCTTAAACAAAAGTTTACTGTCGCTCTAAAATAAAAACTAATCAACTAATTAAATTATATCTATTTAATATAACAAAAAACGCGTTAATAAATGCGGAAACGAATTCATCTTTTTTTCACTCTACACACAACTTTTTTTTATTAAGGGAGTCTAATATGAAAGGATAGCGTGTGAATAACTATTTTTCACAATCTAAAATTCAATAACTCTGGAGTAAAAATGCAGCGTATATATAAAAGCGACATAATCATTTTTGTTTTCTCTATTATATTTTTATGGAACGGTTTATCTTTAGCTCAGGGAAGCGGAATAAAAATATATAACAGCGAAACGTACGAATTATCAAATATAATTTTAGCGCTTACGCCTTACGGTAAAAGCGATCCGTGGGAGGTTCAGAAAAAATCGCCTTACTATAACGAAATCATTGCTTATTTTGATAAATACGCAAATCATCCGCTAATTAATAAAGTTAATTACTCTCGCGAAAAATGGGATTATTATTTAAGTTTCCGCACCGACGCTTATGCTTTTGAATTTGATAACTCCAATAAATTAATCAGAAAATGGAAGTTCCGCGCTATTGATACGCTGAATGAATTTGAAAAAAACATAGACTTAGTTAACGATTTTGTAAAAGTTTCAGGTTTCAGAGATTTTTACAAACAGCATAAAACTTATCAAGATAATTTATTATCCGCATATACAAAATCTCAAATGCTGCCTGAAGTTTTACAATTTCTAAAAACAGAATTTGGCGATTACTCAATAAATGGCGAATTTGCTATCGTTATTTCCCCTTTAGTAAACAGGATGAACTGCCAGAGAAAAGTAAACGGCATTCAATCGAGCTTTATAACGCTGCCTGTAACTGTTCTTACAACCGACAGCTTAAAAAACATACCAGTTAAAAATTTGGCTGACGACTTACATAGTTTGTTTACAGAAATAGATCACAGCTTTGTAAACCCTACGACTGACAAATACAAAGAATTATACAAACAGAGTTTCGACCCCAATAAATGGGACTTTGGAAGCGGCTATGAAAAATATGAGTTTGCTACTTTTAACGAGTATATGACTTGGGCGGCTTATGATATATTCATCTATAAGTATTTTCCAGACGTAGCGGCAGAAGTAAACCAAAATTGGGCGCAACAAAATGAGAGTCGCGGTTTTTATGCAAGTCTGCCGTTCAATTTGAAGCTTAAAGAATTATATGATAATAAAAAGGATAACGAAAAAATAGCGGATTTGTTCCCAAAATTACTTAAATGGTGTAAAGAAGTACAAAGTAATTTATCCTGGCCTAAAGTTCAAAACTCTGAGATAACAAAAGATAAAATTACTTTAACATTTACAGAACCAATGGAAAAGTTAACGAAATTTGACGCTTATTTAGTTATAAAAAAAGATCAGCCTGTACAAAAAAGAATTGTTATAACGCCAAAGTGGGGCCGCGATGGAAAGACAATCAGCTTCAAGTCGCCTTTTGATGATAATTATCAGTGCTTCCTTTATTTAAATTCGCCCTGGGATACTTTTACTGCAATAAAAAGCAAAAAAGGAATTGATTTAGACGCCTACACTAAAATTGGAAGCGTATCCAAAACGAAATAGACATAAGTTTTTTTGTTGTTGCAATTACAATAAAGGCGGCTAAAAGCCGCCTTTATATAGACTAAAACTACTAATTATTTTATTCCAATCCTGCGACCGCTTTTTTAGCTTCATCTGTAATATGCCTGTTTATGTTTCTGCTAATCAGCCCATTCCAGATTTTTTTAGCTTTTTCATTTTCCCCTTTAGTAGCCGCAATAATTCCAAGGTTAAAAACCGCTACCGGATTATTTTTATCATAATCAAAGATAGAAGTCAAATACTCTTCAGCGTTTACAAAATCCCGGTTCATATAATACAACAAAGCGATGTTTAATCTAATATCAGTACGTTTAGGATTTGCTTTCAGAATTTTATCATAATAAAAAACAGCTTCCGCCGTTTTATGAGCCGCCGCAATAAAATCCGCATATTCTCTTATCTTAAGAGTATCTTTTGGATTTTTATCAACGACAGCTTTCAGTTCTTTTAATCGCTTATTAAACTCAGGCGAGACGTTATAGTTCGCAGGAGCCGCTGAGTCCATTTCCTGCATTCCCCTGTGAACGTTATTCTTGGGCGCTTCAACGCCCGGAATATTCTTACCGGAAATATTTTGTTTTGATGGCCCTAATAAAGCGCCGATAACAAGAAAAACTACTACGAGAACTCCAAGTATTGGATACACGTAAAGCGGTTTTATCTTCATCGTCTCCTTATATTTTAGTTCATAACGCTAAACTACTTCGTTATATACTGTATACTTTGTAGTATTCTTAACTTTAATGTCAGTTAATTTATTAATCAGCAGATTGATTCTTTCATTAGCGCTATCGTCAAAATTTTCGTGCGCTTCTTTTGAAACGAAAATATAAATTTCTTCAAAGTGATTTGGTTTAGCTTCGTACACAGAATAGCTTTCAAGTCCCTCAGCCACAACAAGGCTCTTAAGTTCTTTAGCCACAGCCAAAAACTCGTTCCTTTTTACCGGATCAATTTCATATTGAATTGAAAATATTACCTTACCCATTTATTCTCCCGAAAAAATATATTAATAAAAAAATTCTCCTTTAAAAGTCACAACAGCCGGTCCGGTTAAAGAAACATTTTTAATAACGTTTTGCTCTTTAATAAAATCGACTATTAGTTCTTTGCCAGATTTAGTAATCAATGAAACTGGCGGTTCAACGCCATATTTAAGAAAAGAGATAGCCGCCGAAGCGACTGAACCAGTGCCGCATGCAAGAGTTTCGTCTTCAACGCCTCTTTCGTAAGTTCGTATATAAATTTTATTATTCCTAATTGTAATAAAATTTACATTTGCCCCTAACGGAGCAAAATCGGCATGGTATCTTATTTCTCTTCCTAATTCAAAAACAGGCAGCTCGTCAAGTCCGTTGTAATAAGAACCCGGATTTTGAGGATTTTTTAAAATATCCTCGAGCCTGATAACTATATGAGGACAACCAGTGTCTATAAACGCAGCCTTAATTGTTTGCCCGGCAGCGTTAATTTTTATATTGGGTAGTATCCTGCACGGTGGATTTAGAAAAAACTTAACATTTTCAGAATCCAGCGTTTCGCCCAAATAAGTATTGTTGTTAGACCAGAAGGAGGCTTTTCCAGCCATAAGCCTTCCAGTTTTTTCAGCAAACATAATAGAACACCTTGCGCCATTACCGCATAAAGCGCCTGTAGAACCGTCAGAATTAAAATATTCCATACTATAATTGAAGCCAGGCTTATTACCAATAACAAGAACGCCGTCGGCTCCTATTCCGTTTCGTCTATCGCAAACGGTCTGTATAAACACAGGAGAACAATCAATTTCAGGAGTTTCTTTTAAATCAAAAACTACGAAATCGTTCCCCGCGCCGCTCATTTTAGTGAATGAATATTTTTTCATATACTATGCAATTTAGCGTAATACTTCGTAGATTTCAATATAAATCTGCCTTTAATTTCCTTTTATTTTTTCAAGCAGGGTTTTCAACATTTGACCGCCCCAATTAGGAGAAATACTTGTTTCGGGCTTAAAAGTCTTATATTTTTCTAAGGAGCTTTCTAATATAGGCAACGCTTTTTCTTTTCCGCCGCCAAACGCTTCAGGCGTATACAAAAGACTTTCCCCAATTAGATAGTCAGGACGCGGATTACTTGGATCCAATTCCTTTGCTTTTTTCAGATTTGCAGCAGAAGCCTGACCGTATGTCTGCCATCTTGCCATTGGGTTTATAACTAACCGGGCTTGAGCCGAAAATCCTTTAAGGGTATAAATCTCCGAATTATCGGCTTTGAGCGAATCTGCAATTGAAAGATATTTATCAGCTTCATCTAAATATGCGTCTTTTCCCGTTTTTGAAGAATCGATAAAGCTTGCAATTATATCGCAGTAAGAAGCGTAATAATAAGGAATCCATTTATCCTTTTCCGCCTTGGCTATTCTTACAAAATTATTAGAAATATCTAAATAATCTGAAAAAGACTTCGCTGAATCTATTCCTGCAAGATTTTTTTCAACCGCTTTTACGTACCTGTCATCCTGCGCATTAACTACGCCGACGGCAAACAGAGCAATTAGAAGCATGACTATATTTTTCATCTTATATTCCTTATATTATTTATAGTGAGGGAACCGATTGTTCTTTTCCTAACGAAATAAAAACTCCTAAAAATACAGAGCGCAACGACGGCGAAACAATAGCCGATCTTCTTTCTCCGTCGGCTGAATAGTGATAGCCAAAAATGTTCTCCGTCCCGAATACATTACCAAGCGAAACAAAAACAATTGTAAAGTTATCAAAAATTCTTGTTAAAAAGCTTGCATTTACGCAAAAATTATTATAGCTGCCTGTCTTATCATTAAGGAAAACAGGATTATTGGGGTTATAATATGGTCTGCCGGTAGAGTAGGCATACGACGCTCCAACCAAGGCTGAAATAGATGTAAAGTATTGTTTATAGACCACTGATACAGTATGCGGCGTAGCAAAAGTAGGCGTAGCCATTACCAGGAAATCTCTATAGTCTCTTTTGGTGTCTAAATATGAATATGATATCCAGTAGTCTATTCCGTCAAAAGTTTTTTCATCACGCCAGAAAATGTCTATTCCTTTTGCGTAGCCTTTGCCGTTATTATTGTATGAGTTTTGATTAAACTTATATACATTGTTTTCGTCATACGTAGTTTGTAAAACTGCGTTTTTAACAAGACTCGAATAATCTTTATAATATCCTTCAATGCGGAAAGTAATTCTATCGCCAATATATTGGTAATTTAAAATATAATGCGTCGCTTTTTCAAAACTCAATTTTGAATCTGTAAATAAAAATTCTTTATCCGGCGTTTGGTAGAATTGCCCATAGGCAAAATTAAACTGTCCTTCGTCAGAAACTTTGTATGCGAAAGAAGTTCTGGGCGCAAAATCAGCCTTGCCTAAATAATTTGATTTTTCATATCGCAACCCTAACCGCGCGGCAAATGAATTAGAAAGAAAAATATCCGATTCCGCATAACCCGCAAAATAAAAATCGTTTACTTTTTTACTATATTCGTCGTAAGAAGTTTTATAAATTGCATTTTGAACTTCGCCGCCAAACGTTAAAAATGAATTGGCAAATATCCCTTTGGTGACAGAAACTTTAGACTGCTGGAGTTCTTTGCCAGAAGTAAAATTATGGTAGGTGAAATCATAATTATCTTTATTTTTTGCATAAGACGCGCCGGAGAAAAAAGTCCAGTCGTCGCCGAATATTTCGCGATACGTAGAGTTAACGTACAAGTCATAATTCTTCAGACCAAATTTATCCTTTTGTCCAAGAGTATCTAAGTCGTTAGTATATAAAGCAAGTTTAGAATTTGTGTAAGAAGAATAAAGTTTGAACATTCCCGTTTTTGAAGTTTTCTGCCTAAAAACCACTAAACCTTCTTTGCCATTTGGAGGCTGATCCCAATCAGCTCTTTGTTTTACTACATTATAGTACGGAGACATATTATAATAACTAAACGAACCTGCAAGAGAAGTATTTTCCCATCGTTGAGTATGCGAAGCTCCGGCGCCAATACCCATTAAACTAATTGAAGTTCTTGTTTCAGGGGCAAGATCCTGCGACTTTAATATAAGAGTAGACGATAACGCCTGCCCATACTGAGCCGAATAACCGCCCGTACTAAACACAGTTCCGCTAAATAAGAAAGGAGAGAACCTTCCTCTTTGCGGAATATCTGGAACGCTACTAAAATATGGATTTTGTACTACCATTTCATCAATTATTGTTTTTGTTTCCGTTGCGGAACCGCCTCTTACAAAAAGTCCTTCAGACTCCCCTACTTTTTGCGTTCCAGGCAAAGTGTTGAGCGCGCCATATATATCGGCATTTGCGCTTGCAGTAGAAACGATATCTAAAGGTTTTAACATAACAGATTTGTTTTTGTCGCTCGCTTCAAAAGATCCGGCAGAAATCACAACTCCATTAATCTGCTTTGATTCTTCCTGTAAAGTAAAATCAATTTCAAGCGACGGACCTTTTAGTTTTATTTTCTTTTCAGCAGTTTTGTAACCAACAAAGCTTACAACAAGGATTCCATCCCCTGTTTCAGCCGAGGTAAAAGAATATTTTCCATTTGCATCGGTAGACGCTCCGTCATACGTCCCTTTAAGATAAACGTTTGCCGAAGGAAGCGGTTCATTTTTAGAATCCTTAACGGTTCCTGATATTTTTATCTGCCCAAATAATACGATAGGAAAAGCAGCGATAACAATTAGTTTTAGTAAAATATTTTTATTCATATAACTCTTTTCTTTTTATAAATAAATCATTTATTTATTAACCGACGTTTGCAAAACAAACACGAAGCAAAAATAATTTCTTTTTTTTGAAATACTTTTTCCAATCTTGCTTTCCTTTTTGCAAATCTTGCTAATTAATTATAAAAGTATGTAGCGTTTTGTTTAATAAAAATATATTAATAATGCGAACAGAAGAATAGAAAATCGGCAAGCTAACCTTTTCCGTCGGTAAACTGCAATTAAAGAGCTTTATTTTCAATAGCGGTTATTTTATCAATATGGGTATGACCGCTTTTTATGTTAGAGAATTCAGTATCTAACCATGTTTCAACTATCAATTTAATTGTCTCTTCCCCAAGAGTTTTTGCGCCAAGAGTCAGAATGTTTGCGTCTAGATCAGTTCTTGCGTTTTTTGCAGAAAAAATGTCATAACACGCCGCGGCTCTAATCCCCTTAATTTTATTTGCTATAATGGCCGAAGAGACGCCTGTAGCGTCAATAAGAATACCATAGTCGGCTGTTTTTTCTTTCACTTTTAACGCGGCGCTTATGGCAAAATCAGAGTAATCGGCAGGTTCTTCATTATAAGTCCCTACGTCATTTATATTGATTTTTTTCTTTTTAAGATAGTTAATCAACATTTGTTTGATTTTGAAACCGTCGCTATCTGAACAGATTGCTATAGTAATAGAGAAATCTTTTTCTTTTGTAGCAGTAATTTTAGGCTGGTTTACAGAAGCGGAAATTTCATTATTGATAATATCCATTCCAAGAGACTTTATTTTATCAAACCCTAAAGGAGTAATAATGTCTCCTTTATGAACGCTGATAGATTTTACTCCTGACTCAAATAAAGATAAAACTTCCGCTTCGGTAAATAATTTATTCATCTAATTTTAGCAAATTATAAATGCTCGTTCATTTTTTGGGCTTTAAGAAAATCTACAATTTTTTTAACGTCCTGCGCTTTATCGCGCCGGCATATAAGAGTAGCGTTTTCCGTATTAATAACTACCAGATTTTCCACCCCGATAACGGCTGTGAAATGTTCAGGAGAATAAACATAAGAGTCGCTTGATAAATCAGAGTACACATTGCCAATAAAGGCGTTCCCTTCGGTATTCTTTTCAGTAAGCTGATAAACTTCTTCCCAGCTTCCAACGTCGCTCCAGTCAAAGCTGCCTTTAGTCAGATAAACTTTATTGGATTTTTCCATGACGCCATAATCAATAGAAATACTTTTAAGCTGCCCATAAACGCCTGCAAGAGCCTTTTCAAAATCGGCTGTTCCAACCGATTTTTGCAGCGTCTTAAGTCCGTCGTGCAAATCAGGCATGTGAATTTTTATTTCGTTCTGAATTGCGTCAGCCCGCCAGATAAACATTCCGCTGTTCCACATAAAATCCCCGCTTTCTATAAAGCGGACTGCTGTCGAGTAATTAGGTTTTTCCGCAAAAGTAAGCACCTTATAAACTTCATTCTCTACCGGACCTTCTTCAATCTGAATATAACCATATCCTGTTTCAGGGCGCGAAGGCATAATGCCAATTGTAACAAGCCCTTTTGACTTATCGGCATACTCAGCCGCTGATAAAATAGTTTTATGAAAAGCTTCTTTGTCAAGTATAATGTGATCTGCCGGAAGAGTGACAATAACGGCGTCTTTACATTTTGCAGAAATAATTACCGAAGCTAGCCCAATGCATGCGGCAGTATTCCTGCCAAAAGGCTCTGCAATTATATTTTCAGAAGGGATGTCTTCTAATTGCTTTATTATTTCATTTTTCTGAATTTTATTAGTTATAACGAAGATATTTTCTTTTTCTACCAATCCTTCCAAGCGGTTTACAGTATCCTGGATCATAGTGTTTGATCCGAATATTTTAAGAAGTTGCTTTGGGGTTTTTCCCTTGCTCCTTGGCCAAAACCTTGAACCTACGCCGCCAGCCATAACTACAGCGAAAATCTTCATGTAATTTATTCCTTAATTTTAAGGGTGTGAATTTTTCGGCCAAATTCCTCGGCTTTGTTTAAATAACCGGTTATATCAACTTCTTTACTTCTAACAACGGCCACTATCACTATTAAACATGCCCTCATCGCTTCAACTACTTCATGAGTAGGAATTAAGTCTTTACTTTTTATTAAGAGTAATCCTTTTGCAAAAATAGTATGCATATTAGCTATTATTTCAAAACCAATTTTTAAGGATTGTTCCGCGTTATACTTCATAAGATTAGCATATCCGGTAAGCTCATCTTTTTCAACGTCGTCCATAACAAGACGTTTTAAGATAAGTTCCATCTTTTTTATTGGTTTTAATATAGAAGCTTCAAAATTCTGTTTGAAAAATTCCTCGTCTTCTTTCTCCTCTTCAAAGATAAGGTTTTCTTTTATCTTTTCCTCTTCCGGTTTTTCAAAGACGTCTAACGTAACCGCCGCTCTATTTGATAAATCCACCTCTATAGGCTTTTCCTTATTATCCGGCTCTGGTTCAGGTTCAGCAGGCTTGTACATCTTTTCAAGCAGCTGGTTAAACGTAACAGGAGTAACCATATCGAGCATATAGCTTAGCTCTTTAATAAGATACTGGCAATGCTCTTTAAACTTATCCGAAACTTTAGGAAAATTGACATGCCCCTGCGTTAAATAATTATGAATCTCGTATAACTTTATTGCCAATCTCGAAAACTCCGTAACTTTTTTCATTTGCCGGATATCGTTTTCAAGATCGTTAGACTTGATTATAACATTTTTTAAAAGCGCAACGACTTCTATTTTCTCCGAGCTTAAGCGCAGATTATTAGAGGCCATTACAATGCTTTGAATTATATATTGTTTTACTAAATCCATTTTATAGAACTATTCTCGGGACTCTTTTACTTATGTTGCATGTAATTTCATATGGGATCGTATCTAACTTTTTAGCCCAATCCCAGGCTGTAATCGTCTTGCCTTTTTCGCTTCCTATCAGCGTTACTTTATCGCCGGATTTTATTTTATCGGCGCCGATGTTAAACATTATTCTATCCATCGTTACGGTTCCAATCTGCTGATATATTTTGCCTTTTATTATAGCCTGCATTTTATTCGTAAGACCGCGGTTAATTCCATCTGCATAGCCCATCGAGACAGTAGCCACGGTAGCATCTTTTTCAGCAAAGAATTTGCGGTTATAACTTACAGACTCTCCTTTTTTAATGACCTTAACGCTCGCCACGCTCGAAACAATAGACATAACCGGTTTTAGCTTAATTGATTCCGACGTTTCTAACGACGGATAATAGCCATACAGTATTATTCCCGGTCTGACCATATCCAAATAAGCTTCAGGCATATCCAATATTGCGGCGCTATTTGCTATATGAGCTACTCCGTAATTTATTCCTTCTTTTTTCAGTTCCTCAATTAAGCCAACGAACCTTTTTAATTGCAAGTTGGCAAATGTTTTATCCTTTGCATCCGAAGTTGCAAAATGAGAATAAATTCCCTCAATTAAAACATTTTTATTTTTTTCTAATTTTTTAATTACGTCAATGGCGTTATCATAATCCAAGCCAAGACGCCCCATTCCGGTATCTATTTTTATATGTATTTTTAGTTTTTTCTTCCCCTTAAGCTTTTCTAATGCGGAAAGCTGCAATGGAGAATTAAATGTAAGCGATAGATCATATTTAATCGCCACAGGTATAAACTCTTCCATTAAAGGAGTAAAAATCAAGATAGGCTGGCTGACTTTTAGTTTGCGGACTTCAACTCCCTCGTCAAACGAAGCCACGGCAAAGAAATCAGGCTTTTTATCGCCAAGCGAATTTAATGCGTTTACTACGTCCTTTACGCCATGACCATAAGAATCGGCTTTTACTACTGCAAGAACGCGCGTTTTTTTTACTTTTTTGCGGATATTAAGAAAATTGCTTTTTAGGTTCTCAATATTGATTACAGAATGAGTAGGATACATTTTATTTACGCTGTGTTTATTGATTAATTTTTAAGGTTAAAATATAGTTTTAATTAAAGTTAATTTCAATTAAAGTTTATGTTTCATGACGCGGCGCACAAAAATAAGAGCTTAATTAAAATATATTCAGACAAAACTATAAACGTTAGCTTTCTTCCCTTTGTTCCTTACTTTTGGCAAATAGAAAAAGAATTAAAATAGAGTTTGACGTTTTATTATAAGCTTAAATTCAATCGAGTACAATTTCAACAGTAATCGCCGAACAAAAGGGGGAAATGATGCAGACTGAAAGTCTGCATCTACGAATCTCATATTTGGCAATTGTTGGGCAACCATATAAATTTTTAGTTTATATGCTTACGTTAAATTTCAAATTGATAAATCTGCGGCTTAATAATTTGGGAACATTAAAAGCGCCTTTGAAATCGGAAAATACAAGCATATAGTCATAACCGCCGATATTCTGTTTATCAAAAACATTTAATACTTCAGCCATAATTATTAAATTTACTCCGTTATCATATTTACGTTCATACGAAAGTCCCATATCTATCCGCGCATAAAAATCGAATTGTTGAGGTTTGTCATAATCAACATACATGGTAGTCAGCCCTGTAGCAGGATCTGTCGTAGCCTTTTTGTCATAGTAATAAAAGCCGCTTCCGGCAAGAGCTCTTACATGCGCCTGCCAGTTGGGATGCTTCGACATACGGTCTTGCAGGTAAATCTGAATAGTATGAGTCTGGTCGTACAACCTTTTTTTATACGAGTCGTCAGAGTTCATTTTCCTTTCTCTAGCGTCAAGATACCCGTAGCCTATCCAGCTATCAATCCCTTTAACAATCTCTTTCTTCAACATTAGGTCAAGTCCATAGGCATAACCTTCGTTAACGTTGCCTTGCGTATAGACTGTTTTTAGTTCGTCATAATAAAATGGGATCAAATTATATAATCGCTTGTAATATGCCTGCATCTGAAAATAGCTGTTCTTTTCCCCCATTTTTTCCCATCCAATTACGTAATGAGTCGATTTTTGCGACTTCAATTTGCTATAGTCAATTCCTTCGCCGTTAAACTCGTTAAAAAATGGAGGCTGATAATAAACGCCGCAGTTAAAGCTTAAAATGTTATTCTCATTTATGTTATATGTAAGTCCGCCTCTTGGACTAAAAAGTTTTTCGTCGGTAAATTTATATAATAGCAGCCTTGCTCCAACTTCAGCCGTCAATCTTTCAGTTATATTTATCTGATCGTTAGCTATAAAAGCAGTTGAATTAAGGTTATAACTTCCATTGTTTTTTGCGATGACAGGAACGTTTTGTAAAGGAACGTTTCCTGTTTCTAAATAATACTCGTCTTTAACTGTGGTCAAGTCCACTATCTTTGTTTCGCTTCCAAATTCTATCGAATTATTAAAAAGCTGTAAATTAACTCCTGCTTTTATCTGCCTGCTATTCAAAGTTATATTGTCGTGATCGGATTCATGACGGGTTGTTACAGAATCGCCTCCGGTCGAAAGATCGTTAGGGTTGAGATATGAAATTATATTGCTTGTAATATCTCCATCCTCTTTTTCTTTCGTCCAGTATTGAGAATATGAGATATTAATATTTGCCTGAGGCAGAATCAAATATTTGTATTTAAGCCCAATCAATCCGCAGTGATATGAATAATAACTTGAGCCAGAATAATTTATCTGTATTGCGCTTGTGCCATACAGCCCCAGCCCTCTATCCGTCTGAATATTCCCCAGCCAGTCTTTTGGCGTAACGTCGTACTTATTATAATTATAAACGCCTAATATTTCAATGCTTTGCTTTTCAGTAGGGTTGTAAGTAGAAAATAACTGAAAGTCGTAAAACGCAGGGTTGTAATCTCCTTTGGTTTGTATTCCGGAAAGGAACAGCTTAGGATAAGCGGCTCTGCTGCCAAGTATTATTGAACCATTTTCAAAACCTTTTTGGAAAGTTACTCCGGCGTTCATTAAATCGGCGCGGATGTTTCCGCCTGTTTTATCTTCGTAGTTTTTTTTATACTCTACGTCAAGCGCAGAAGACATTTTATCGCCATAGAGAGCGGAAAAAGCTCCATTGGAAAAGCGTAAATCCTTTACCATGTCGGGATTTATGAGAGATTGATTTTCTTCAACTCCCTGCCGTAAAAGCATGGGACGATAAATTTCATAACCGTTCAGATAGATTAAGTTTTCATCCGTTCCGCCGCCTCTTACATTATAACTGCTTGCCATTTCGTTATTAGTTGAGACCCCAGCTAGCATTTGAACGCTTCTGATTACGTCGGAATATACGTTAGGCATTTTAGTTAATTCTTTATTAGTAAGCTGCTGCATAATAATTGAAGGATAATCCCTGGCGGCGGTTATTGTTACGCCGCTGCTTTCAAATACTGCTGATTTTAATTTTACGTCTAAAGTTTTTTCTGCGGAACTATCCGATATAATTACGTCCATAATTGCTTTTTCGAATGCAATGTGCCTAAAAGTAATTTCATATTTTCCAACAGGAAGTTTTATTTTGTAAAGCCCTTCTTTATCGGATTGAGCGGTAATGTTTTGCGGTTTTACAATAATTATGCATCCGGCAATAGGCTCATTGTTGGATTGATTTGAAATCCTTCCTTTCAATAAAACCGGATTGTTATTTTGTGAAAGAACAATAGTACTATAAACCAATATGAAATAAATAACTTTACGCATTTCTCTTCCCTCTTTAGTTATAAAAGTCATTACTTATTTAGATTTTAGTTCCAGCTTCAGTTGCACAGCTTAGGTTCAACCTCAAAAAATTTTATTTTATATGCTTACGTTAAATTTCAAATTAAAAAACCTCCGGCTTAATAACTGCGGAATTCTGATTGTGTTTTTATAATCTGAAAATAATAGCATATAATCGTATCCGGCAAAATTTTGCTTATCAAAAACATTTAGTATTTCCGCCATAATTACCAATCCTATGCCATTTTCATACTTATGCTCGTAAGAAAGCCCCATATCGGCTCTTAAGTAAAAAAGAAATTCTTCAGGATTAGCGTAATCTACTACCATTATGCTTTTGCCTGTCGCCGGATCGGTTGCGCCTTTTTTATTGTAAAACAAAAATCCGCTGCCTGCAAGCAACCTTAAATGCGATTGCCAGTTTCTGTGTTTTGGCATGCGATCTTGAAAAAATATCTGAATAGTATGAGTTTGATCGAATAGTCTCCGCTTATACGCATCGTCAGAATTCATTTTCCTTTCCTTTGAGTTAAGATAGCCGTACCCTACCCAGCTATCAATCCCTTTAACAAGCTCGCCTTTCACCATAAAATCAAAACCGTACGCATAACCTTCGTTTACATTCCCCTTTGTGTAAATCTGCTTTAACCCTTCATAATAAAATGGAATCAGATTAGATAATTTTTTATAGTAAGCCTGAAACTGATAAGTGATATTTGTGATTCCGGTTTTCTCCCATCCTGCCACGTAGTGGGTTGATTTTTGAGACTTGAGCTTATTATAGTCAATATCCACGCCGTTAAACTCATTAAAAAACGGAGGCTGATAATACACGCCGCAATTAAAACTTAAAATATTGTTTGCGTCAACATTATAAGTAACGCCGCCTCTTGGACTAAAAAGCTTCTCGTTTGTAAATTTATATAATAACAGCCTTGCTCCGGCCTGAACGGTTAGTTTTTCATTTACAGTTATTAAGTCGTTAGCAAATAAAGCAGTTGAATTGAGGTTATAAACAGCTTTGCTTTTTGTAACGACCGGAATATTTTGTAAAGGCAGGTTTCCGGTTTCCACATAGTATTCGTCTTTATTGGAAGTCAAATCAATAAATTTTACTTCGCTGCCAAATTCAATTGAGTTATTTTGAATTATTAAATTAACGCCTGTTTTTATTTGTTTGCTCTCAAGCGTAATACTGTTATGTTCGGCTTCTTTACGAGTCATTATAGAATCGGGATCGTTAACCAAATCGTCGGCATTAAGAAATAAAACCACTTCGCTGGTCACATCTCCGTCCTCTTTCTCTTTTGTCCAGTACTGAGAATACGAAACATTCAAATTTGCCTGCGGAAGAACTATGTATTTATATTTTAACCCAATAAGACCGCAGTGATAAGAATAAAACTTTGAACCGTCGTAATTAATCTGTACTGCGCTTGTTCCCAAAGCGCCGGTCGACCTATCAGAACGGAAATTACCTAACCAGTCTTTAGGCGTAACGTCGTACTTATTGTAATTATAAACGCCTAATATTTCAATACTTTGTTTTTCAGTAGGAGCGTAAGTAGTAAAGAACTGGAAATCGTAAAATGCAGGATTATAATCGCCTCTTGTCTGTAACCCAGCTAAAAACAATTTAGGATAAGCGGCTCTTCCGCCAAATATTACTGAGCCATTTTCAAAACCTTTTTGAAACGTAGCTCCGGCGTTCATTAAATCGGCGCGAACGTTTCCGCTTAATTTATTATCGCGATCTTTTTTGTATTCAACGTCAAGCGCGGAAGACATTTTATCGCCATATAAAGCGGAAAAAGCTCCGTTGGAAAAATGCAAATCTTTTACCATGTCTGGATTAATAAGCGACTGATTTTCTTCAACGCCCTGACGCAAAAGCATAGGGCGGTAAATTTCATAACCGTTCAGATAGATTAAGTTTTCGTCGGAGCTGCCCCCTCTTACATTGTAACTGCTGGTTAGTTCGTTATTTGAAGCTACTCCCGATAGAATCTGAATACTCCTTATTACGTCGGAATAAACGTTAGGCATTTTAGTTAAATCCTTACTCGAAAGCTGCTGCATAATAATTGAAGGATAATCCCTGGCGGCGGTTATAGTTACGCCGCTGCTTTCAAATACGGCTGATTTTAGTTTTACGTCTAAAGTTTTTTCTGCGGAGCTGTCCGATATAGTCACATTAAGAATTGCTTTTTCAAATGCAATATGCCTGAATGTAATTTCATAACTGCCTTTGGAAAGTTTTATTTTGTAAAAACCATCTTTATCGGATTGAGCGTTAATGTTTTGCGGCTTTATAAGAATAACGCATCCGGCAACAGGCTCATTAGTGGATTGATTTGAAATCCTCCCTTTTAATAAAACCGGATTGTTATGCTGTGCAAGAATAACTGTACTGTAAACCAGTATGAAATAAATAACTCTGCGCATTTTTTCCCTTAATAAGTTAGTAAAAGCAGTAGTCTTTATTTCAAATATTATTCCTTTATTTTTAGGGCATAATTTTAAGCTATTAAATTTTCAAAATCAATGGTATTAAATGGGTATCTTGGAAAACTGCCCTGATAAAATGTAACTTTTTAAACAAATCTATTGTTTAATTAGTCAAAGGAATATGATAAATATGAAAATTATGAATTTACTTGTAATTATAAGCGCGCTTTTATTTAGCGGCTGTGCAAAAAAGGAAACCGACTCTATGAAAACACAAACGTCATTAAACGATGCAAACGGATATGAAAAAGCGACTTTAGCCGGAGGATGCTTCTGGTGCATGGAAGCAGCTTTTGACAACCTTTACGGCGTAAAAGAAGTTATATCCGGTTATTCCGGCGGAAACAAAGCAAACCCAACTTACGAAGATGTCTGCTCCGGAACTACCGGATACGTAGAAGCTATACAGATAATTTTTGACCCAAAAATAATCAGTTATTCTGAGATATTAGATATTTACTGGAAACAATTTGACCCGGAAGATTCTTCCGGCTCTTTTTACGATAGAGGCAGCCAGTATATATCAGTAATTTATTATAATAACCAGACGCAAAAAGCAGCCGCTGAAAAATCTAAAGCTCTATTGGATAAATCCGGGATTTTCAAACTCCCGATAGCGACAAAAATTACGGAGTTTACAAATTTTTACCCGGCGGAAGATTATCATCAGAAATATTATAAAAAAAGTCCGGCCAGATATAATACTTATAAAAAAGGCTCGGGCAGAGAGGAATTTATACTTGGACTCTGGGGCGACGATAAAACCGATAAATATAAAAAACCGCCTGAAGAAAAACTAAAAAAAGAACTTACAGGCGTACAGTACGACGTTACACAAAGCTGTGGAACAGAACAGGCTTTTAATAACGAATACTGGGATAATAAAAAAGAAGGCATTTACGTCGACGTGGTTTCCGGCGAACCTTTATTCAGCTCGTCTGATAAATACGATTCCGGCTCCGGCTGGCCAAGTTTTACAAAACCCATTGACCCAAGATATTTGGTTAAGCAAACGGATTCTTCTTACAACATGACGCGCGTTGAAGTGAAAAGTAAATTCGGCGGTTCGCATTTGGGACATTTATTTAACGACGGGCCAGAATCTACCGGATTGCGTTATTGTATGAACTCCGCGGCGCTTAAGTTTATCCCCAAAGAAAAAATGAAGGATGAAGGCTACGGCTCTTTGCTATGGATATTTAATAAGTAAATAGTTTTCATTAATTTTAATTCAAGTTTTATCCAACCATGAAGGTTCGCGAACCTTCATGGTTAAAATGTTAATTTACCCTCCTATTATTTTATTACCGCTGCAAGCATAAGCATGTCATACCCGAAAAAGCGGGTATCTCCGGCTAATGGTGAGCTTTAGATTCCAGCTTCGCAGGAATGACATTCTTTTTAATTATCCACATATAATTAATCTATGGTTTTCCCTCTTGCAAAGTCGGCTTATGGTTCAAATACTGAAATAATTTGTTCTGTCCATTCTGCAATATTTTCAGGCGTTGCTCGGTCGGCGCTATCAAAAAAGAAATGTTGTTTTATTTCCAATCCGCAATAGCTGTAAATGCCTTTATCAGAAGTTAAAATAAGAGCTTTATCCATTCCGTTACTTTCGTATTCCGCGTTTGATTTGCCGTGAGTATTAATTATTATAGCTTGTTTTCCGGTAAGCAAACCTTTTTGTACTCCCTGATCGTAACGATATGCAAAACCATAACTCATCACCCGGTCGATATAGCCTTTCATGATGGCGGGCATACCTGTCCACCAGATGGGATAGATAAATATTACATGATCCGCCCAGCTAATATATTCCTGTTCCAGCAAAACTTCTGCGGCAACATTCCCCGCCCATTGTCCGTTCATATCTTCCAAAGAAAGAATTGGGTCAAAATTGAGTTTGTATAAATCTCTGACTACAACTTCGTGATTTGCTTTTTTTAAACTTTCTACAACCGTTTGCTTAAAATAGTTGTTTAAGCTGCCATCATTTGGATGAGCGTAAATAACAAGATGTTTCATTTCTTTTACCTTTGTATTGTTTTTCATGATACAAAAATAGCAGACCGAATAGTCTAATAATTGTAAGAAAACGAAAAGCATTTATTCTGTTTTTGAGCCGCAAATATCCTGCTGAAATTTTAAGAATTGCGTAGGCGATAAATGGATAAAATGTTTGAAGTCGTGAACGAGCTGACTTTGGTCATAGTAATTGCATTCGGTTACAATTTCAAACCAATCTAATTTTTTAGAATCTTCCGCAATATTTTGAATCAGTTCGACCGCTTTGATAAATCGTTTATAGCGGTTAATTTCTTTAACGCTATAACCAAAATGTTTTTTCTGATGAAGCTGAATATTCCTTTCGGTTTGATTTGTTGCGCCGGCGATTGATTTAATTGGATTTAATGTTCCGGATTCATACTCCGTTAAAAGTCTGGCCGTATCATTCTGGCGCCGCAAATAGGGTTTGCAAAATTCGAGTATTCGATTTACCTGCTCCGCAGCCGAATCTATTTTTATTAGCTCATACCACAGATTAGTAAAACAGTTTTCTTCAAAAAACTCATTTGGGTTTGTTGGCAGGTTATCAGGCAACGACGAATTTCCAAAGAAGCGGTAAAAAGCGTCGCCTTTAAAATTGGCGATAAGTATTTTTGTATTAATGGGCAAGCTGTAATCAAACGCCTGTTTTATTGGTCCAAAAGCCAGACATTTTTCCACTTCAATTGTAGTATTTTGACGGGTTGTAAGAGATGCATTTGCACCAAAACAAAAAATAAGCATAGTTTGAAACGTAGGCAATAGCGTTTTTGTAAGCGTATCTTCTGTGTTGTTTTCTGCAAAATAAAAATGAGAAAAATAGTTTTTATATTCAGAAGGAACGGTAATTCTAAAATTGTTGTAATCTTGTTCGTTCATTTTTAGATTTTCATTTTGCTTATATTAATTAAATAATTCAATAGAAATTAAAGCACATTAACAATTATATCTTTCTCTAATCCTAAAATTTTTTCATTATTTGGGAAATTCATTGTAATTATTCCATTTTTGAAATTATAGATAGGTGGTTTTAAAGAAATAAGATATTTCCTTGTTTTTTCATTCCTCCACAAATGAATTTGAATTGCTCCCTCAATTTCTTCTGGATTATCATTATCATTTATTATAGGAGCATAAAATATTTTTGTGGCCTTAATCATTTCATCTAAAATAGGATTTAAATTTACCTCATCATAAATATCGTAACCTGGAATATATTTTATGTTTAATTCCTGATTATCAATCTTCCAAACAGAATATTTCACATTTTTATAATAATTCTTATGTTCTCCTTGTCTTCTAATAAAATCTTTGGACTGCCCTACATAATAGCAGATATAATAATCTGAGTTGTCATCAATTTTTGTACAATGTAGATAAACACATTTTTTATGTTCAGCTTTTTCACTAGTTTGAATACTATAGGGGCCTATAAAGTCCAATTGAATTTTACGCAGATTCATAACTATCCTCATTTTTTTTGAAAAAATTAAGAAATTATATATTAAAAGTATATCCTGTAATTAACATTGTCAAACAACGCCGTCGCGTTTTATTTTTTTTTGTCCACAGTTATTTCCATTTGGGGAACTATTTAAAAACCGCTTCTGTTGCAATAAATGAAGTAAAGTTGTATCTTTGCATAGTGGTATGACCAATGTACCACTATTTGACTAAGAAGATAAACTATCATTTACATAATGATACTATTTAATTTATTTTGAATTTATTAAGCGTAAGGCTGATTATGAAATACTTAAAGCAATTAACAATTATATGGGCAATCTATTTTATGGGCGTCTTTATTCAGGCGCTGTTCCATTTGCCTATCCCCGGATCAGTAATAGGTTTACTTTTGCTCTTCGTAGCATTATATACAAGAGTGATTAAAATCCATATGATAGAGGAAACCTGCGAATTTTTGCTTTCGCACATGTCTTTTCTTTTCATCCCGGCGGGAGTCGGTTTAATGACCTCGTTTGATTTATTAAAAGGAAAACTTATACCTATTTTAGCTATCGCGTTTATTTCGACTATATTAGTCTGGATGGTTACGGCTGTAGTGGTGAAATATCTTAGGAGGGCTTTTGCATGAACAATCTAATCATCTCCCCGTTATTCAGCGTGTTAATTTCGTTTGCGGCATATAAAGCCGGAGTTTATATAAACAGGAAGACTCAAATTCCGCTCCTTAATCCTTTATTAATTGCCATGACGATTTTAATTATAGTTTTATTAAATTTCCATATTAAATATGAAGATTTTAATAATGGCGGACAGTTAATAAGCCTGTTCCTATATCCGGCTACAATTGCGCTGGCTTTGCCTTTGTATAAAAAACTGTCTATATTAAAAAAAGACGCTTTATCTATAGTTTTAGGCATATTCAGCGGAGCAGTATCAGGTATGATATGCGTAATACTGCTTTCAAAAATGTTTCACTTGTCTGATCTTCTTACGGAATCGCTGATTCCAAAATCTATTACCACTCCAATTGGAATGGCGGTATCTCAGCAGTTAGGAGGCTCGCCCTCAATAACGGTAGCGGTAATTATTTTTACCGGAATATTTGGTTCTATAATTGGTCCTGTGTTGAATAAAATGGCCAAGATAGACGACAAAGTTGCAATGGGTACGGCAATGGGCGCTTCGTCCCATGCTCTTGGAACTGCTAAAGCAATGGAGTATGACGAAACTGCAGGAGCCGCAAGCGGTCTTACTATGGCGGTTTCTGGCATAATGACGGTGTTTTTAGCTCCGCTGCTCTGGTCGCTTTTTCAGTCGTTTTTTAAATAATTTACACTTATTACTTGCGGATAAACAAAAATGAATTTTTCCGGAATTGTATTCGATCTTGACGGCACTTTGCTAAATACTTTAGACGACCTGGCTAACTCAATGAACGCTGCGCTAAAAGAATTCGGCTATCCGGAACATCCCGTTGAGAAATATAAAATTTTTGTGGGCAACGGGATGGAAAAACTTGTCAGACGCGCCGCGCCGCCAGAAATTACGGACAAGAAAATAATTGAACAACTCTTTGCTTCTTTTACGCAGCAATATAACAACAGGTGGAATGAGTTTACTAAGCCTTATGCCGGAATAAATGAATTATTAAGCAAACTGGAATCGCTTGGAATAAAAATGTCAGTTCTCTCCAATAAATCAGAAGACTTTACAAAAATTATCATAGAGCATTATTTTGGGTTAAACCGCTTCGCTTTTGTTTACGGCGCGCGGAAAGGCGTCCCTAAAAAACCAGACCCCGTTTTAGCGTTAGAGATACTAAAACTTTCCGGCGTTCCCGCTTCGCAATATCTTTACCTTGGCGATACCGGAATAGATATGAACACCGCCAATGGCGCTGGGATGCATGCAGTCGGCGCTACATGGGGATTTAGAACAAAGGAGGAATTATTACAAAACGGCGCAAAAACAATTATTAATAATCCGATGGACATTGTAAACCTAATAGTATAATTTAGCGTTGATAAATAATTTTTCTGGAGTAAATAATAATGTTCAGTCCCGTTAAGCCTACAAAAATCTACGAACAGGTAATAGAACAGATAAAAGATTTTATAAAAAAGGGAGAGCTGAAATACGGCGACAAACTGCCTGCCGAAAGAGATTTGTGCGAGCGGCTTAAAGTCAGCAGGACCTCCATCCGCGAAGCTTTGCGCGCGTTAGAAATTTTAGGCTTAATTGAATGCAGACAAGGGGAAGGAAATTTTATTAAGGACAATTTTGAAAACAGCCTGTTGGAATCCCTTTCAATGATGTTTATGCTTCACGGCAGCAACCCTACCGAAGTTTTAGAATTCCGAAAAATAATAGAACCCGGCACGGCGGCTCTTGCCGCAAGAAAAATAAACGTAAAACAGCTAAGCGAAATTAAGGAAGTCGTCAGCTTATTAAACAATACGGACGACGAAGGGAAAAGCGTAGAATTTGACAAAAAATTTCATTATCTGATAACTCAGGCTTCGGGGAATTATATCATTTCAAACATGATGTCGGCAGTATCTTCATTAGTCGATAAATATATAGAAAGCGCGCGAATGAATATGTTCCATATTGAAGGGAATAAAACCATACTAAACGGACATCACGACGATATTGTAGCCGCTATAGAAGCGCGCGACCCCGCCGCCGCCGCCGCCGCAATGCGCAAACACCTTGACTATACTACCGATTATATGCTTCGCCTGGAATAAAGGAGGCAATGCCCCTGCCAATCCAAGGTTATAGCCTTATTTTATGCTTGTATTTATTAGGGTATAGCCTTAATAATTTTTGTTAGTAGGCGCGCAGCGGGTATATTTAACATCCAATTAATATTATAATAACATTGTTTTAACATTTGAACTCTATTTTTCCTGAACAAAAAAAATGAGGTTTCAAATGAAGATATTTACTAAAATAAGCTTAATTCTTATTTTATGCAGTTCGTGTTTCTTTGCTCAAAAAGCAGCCTACAAAACAGTTAATTTTAGCGATACAATTAAAATAGCCGTCATTAGCGACGCGCATTATTATGATCCAACCTTAGGAACTACCGGGAAAGCTTTTGAGGCTTATTTGGCAAGCGACAGAAAAATGATAGCCGAAAGCCAGGCTCTGCTAAACTCGGCAGTCTCTATTATCAAAAGCGAAAAACCAAATATCCTTCTTGTTACAGGCGATCTTACCAAAGACGGCGAAAAAGTAAATCATCAGCAATTTGCCGCTTATATGAAGGACCTGAAAAATTCAGGCATTAAAGTTTATGTAATCCCCGGCAACCATGACGTTCTTAATCCGGATGCAAATAAGTATGTAGGCGATAGCGCCATTTCTATACCTAATATAACCGCCGCTGATTTTGCCAGCATATATTCCGATTGCGGTTTTTCGGAAGCTATTTATAAAGACACCAGTTCGCTATCATACATAGTAGAACCAGTTAGCGGATTATGGATTTTCGCAATGGACGCCTGCCGCTATAAAGAAAATACAACAAGCGCAGTCACAGGCGGAAAATTCTCTACCGCTACTTTTAATTGGATACTCTCGAAACTTGCCGAAGCAAAATCAAAAAACAAAATGGTTATCGGAATGCTTCATCACGGCGTAGTAGAGCATTATACTGGAGAAGCCACTTTGTTCCCGGATTATGTTGTAGCCGATTATAAAAATGTTTCAAATCAGCTATCTGCAAACGGAATGAGATATGTTTTCACAGGGCATTATCACGCTCAGGATGTTACAAGAAATACTTTTACTGGCGGGAACGATATTTACGATATAGAGACGGGCTCGTTAGTTACATACCCAAGTCCTGTCAGAATTGTAAAAATTGCTCCAAACCAGAACTTTGATATTTATACAAATTTTATTCAAACAATTAATTACAACACAAACGGAAAAACTTTTCCGCAATACGCAAAAGATTATTTGTTAGCAGGCATGCAGGATCTGGCCTATTCACTGTTAACCGCTCCGGTATCATATGGCGGTTATGGCGTGGCGGATTCAACTGCAAAAGTAATTTCCCCGATTGTAGCCGCTGCATTTACAGCGCATTATTCAGGCGATGAAGCTCCAACGGCTTCAACTCTATTAACCATTCAAAGCCTTGTAAGCAGCTCCGACCCCAAAACAGTAATGTTAGGTCAGGCAATTTATTCTTTGTGGACGGACTTGCCTCCAGCCGATAATAAACTAAGCATCGTCAGTTCTACAGTTCCGGTTGAGTTAACTTCATTCGCCGCTTCGTTAAATGGAAGCGACGTAACTTTAAGATGGTCTACTGCAACTGAAACTAATAATAAAGGTTTTGAAATAGAAACTAAATCAGGCTCAGGCGCATGGACAAGCTTAGGTTTTGTGAGCGGCAAGGGAACTACTGCTGTAACATCTAATTATTCTTTTGTTAACCGCCCCAGCGTTACTGGCAGCATATATTACAGATTGAAACAGATTGATTTGGACGGTTCATCCACATACTCAAACGCAGTTGAAATCAACAATGTAGTTCCGGCTAAATTTGCGTTAAGCCAAAACTACCCGAACCCTTTTAATCCAAGCACGTCAATTGCTTTTTCTATTAATCAGAAAAGTCAGGTTAAACTTAAAATAACAGGCATACTTGGCAACGAAATAGCAGAGTTAAAAAATGAAGTTTTAGAGCCGGGCGCTTACACGGTAAACTTCGACGCTTCTAAATTATCAAGCGGAGTTTATTTCTACTCTCTTATTACTAATTCCGGTTCAATCACTAAAAAGATGACATTAACAAAATAATTTAATTTTTATTTAGAACAGTATTTCAGCGCCGGCAGTTTATGCCGGCGCTTTTTTATTAGCTTTTGGAATATTTTATTTTAGTTTTAATTATGTTGATGGTTATTCCACTATTATCTATTGCGCCACGGTCGAACCGTGGCGCAATAGATAAAGGCAGAGCATGAATGATAGCTTGTACAAAATAATAGCCTTTAGATTCCTCATTTCGAGGACTCATTCGGAATGACACAGTCAGCTTATCTTTTCACTTATTATATTTGTAGAAAAAAAACGATAGTTCTAACTAGCGTTAGTCGAACTATGAGGTCATGGCCCCAGTCATCCTTCGACTACGCTCAGGATGACTTTTATTGCGTTCCACTAATGAATTGACAATGTTTGAGCGCTAACTTCATAAATCATTTCCTAATCCCAATACCCATAAAACTTCTTAGCGCGCTCAGATAATTGTCCGTCCCCATAACCTGCGGCACATTAGTATGCGTAGCTCCCTGAACAAGTATAAGCTGCTTGGGCTCAGGCGCATTGTTATAAACTATCTGTCCATTATCTTTGAAACGTACAAAATCGTCGTCGCTGCCATGAATAAGTAAAAGCGGAGTTTTTATTTTTTTAATTTCATCAGCGTTATCAAACTTCCCTTCCGTCAGCCATCCTGATGGAATATCTAAAATCAAACTCCCCTGCGTCAACGAATTTGCAGACGCAAACGGCGACTCCGCAATTAGCCCGGCCGGGTTAACCGCTTCGGCCGCAAGGTAAATTGATACAACGTTGCCAAGCGAATACCCGTATAAATAAAGCGCGTCTGACGTTACGCTGTAATTGTTTTTAATATAATTATACGCGGCTATTCCGTCTTCATGCAAACCTGTTTCAGAGGACTGCCCTTCCGACATTCCAAAGCCTCTGAAATCGAAAACAAAAACATTTACGCCAAGCTTATGCAGCAGCATTACGCGATCCCAATAATTATCTATGTTGTTTTTATTACCATGGCAGTATAAAATTGTTTTGCCAGAATAGTTTTTAGAGGACGCCACCCAATATCCATATAATTTATTTCCGCCGCTGTAAAATATGGCCTGTTTAATAAGAGAATCCGGAATATCATTTCCGGGAAGCTCATACCTGGTTATAGCTTTTTCGTTAAAAAGGAAATCGTCCATCTGGCACCCGCCAAACAAAAAGAGAGTCACAACAATACAAATTGAAAATAATTTTTTCATAATTAAAAACTCCTCTCTAAAGAAAATAATAATCCAATTGCTCCACGCCCTGATATTTTTGAATATTCTGCGGCCAACTGATCTGTGCGCACATTAGACGCCTGCCATTTAACTTCTGTAATAAGGCGGAATTTTCTTCCAAGTTCTATCCTGTATCCAACAAAAGGAGAAATTATACTTTTTGGCGAATCGCTGTCATAATCCGGGGTAGTTAAAGGATATGTATAATCAAACCCTGTAAACACAAGATTTGCTCCCGTATGCCATGCAAACGTTGCCGTAAGCGAAGGGTAAGCTCTCACGCGGCTTGAAACATCCGGCTTAAGACTCATTAAATAAAGCAAAGACGGATTTATTCCAATTGTGGGGATATAACCGTCGTTCAATACCGGAAAGTATGCGGCTCCAAAATCGAAACCAAATATTTTATACGGCAGACTTGTAAGATGAAGATTGCCGCTTACATTCAGCTTATCAACCGCGCCATAAACTGCGCCCGCTGTAGCATATGGTATTGGAACGTTCATACCTGATATTTTTACAAAGGGTCCGCCAAGACTTACGTTCATTTTAACTTCCCCTTTGCCTATCGGCTCAAGGTTTGTATGCGCCGCGCAACCGGAATAAATTATCATAACGCAGAATAAAAAAATGACCTTTACAAATCTCATTCGCTTCTCATTAATAAAAAATATTAATGTAATTTGCCCCCTTTTTATTTAATAAGAAATGCCAATAAAATGGGGATATACGGCAGGATAAAAAATCTCCTTCCATTCTGCTTTAACAGAACAAAAGGAGATATAAAACTTTCTATCTATAAATTATTAATGACCGCTTTTGCCGCTTGCATCTCTTCCGTCGTCAATGTTTCTATCGTATCTTTCAGTATAATCGTTAAACGCATAAGATATTCCGATTGAAAATGTTCTTGTTTTAGTAGGAGCATACAGACTATATGACCTGTAATCGTTTCCGTAAGTCCAGTTTTCCCATTTTCCAGATTTTAATATATCATTAACTGAAAAATTAAACTTTAACTTTTTATTGAAGAAACTTTTACTGACGTTAAGAGACAAGTATTTCTGTTCTCTGTTTGAACTTCTAACGTCGCTGTATTTAGGCGAATACCAAAAGCTAATATTAGCTTTTATATCATAAAACAAAGCCAGCCCTAAATTCGCATTTAAATCGCTTGATTTAGTGTCATAATTCAGATTTTCTTCGTAATAATGACCATGTCTTTTTTGGTATCTATAATTATAATTAATATTGAACGAAGAAATAAAGTCCGGCAAATGCACAGGCGACGCAGGAGAATTATAATAAGGCAGTGATAATTCAAGCCCGAATAAATCTGTCGACGTTATATTTATAGGCGAGCTGACCGAAATACTATCGTTTATCACGGCTGTTTCATAACTCATATTGCCCGTGCTGTGCACATAATAAGTATTAATGTATTGGGATAAGCTTATTCCATATGAATTAACAAACTGCGGTTTAATGGTAGGGTTGCCAATACTATAGCTATTAATTCCGGAATATTCTTTAAATGGATTTACAAAATACATATTAGGATATTTAACGCGTCTGAAAGCATTAAATGCAAGCTGGAACATATCGCTAAATTTATATGATAAATTTATATTTGGGAAAACATTAAAATAGTTATTTGTAAAGCTTTCATTCGTCGTAAACTGATCTCCATGCGTGTGCAGGTTTTCAGCTCTTATGCCGGTTTTCAGTTCATACTTTCCCCAGGTATTTGCATAAGTTAAGTATACTGCATGAATATTTTCATTGTACTTAAAAAAGTTGCTCAAGCCTAAAGTGTCCTGCCATTGGTTTGTCTGGCCTATATAGTCTAACGCATTATAATTATTTTTCCTGTCCCTGTTTGTAAAATTATAACCGGTTTCAAATTTACCTATATCAGTAGGATCAGTCAACGCTATTTTTGTAATAAACGTATTAGCGCTTTCTCCGTTTGAGCTGTTATGTATTTGAGCGTATTCTTTATTGCTATAATTATAGCGTTGAGAGCTTGAATTCGGAGAAGAAATTTTTGTAAATAAAGCGTCAACCGTCAGTTCCTCCCCTTTTTTCTCAAAACTGCGTTTATAAAAACCATAGAAATTGTTAGCTGAATATTCATAATCGCTTTTATTAGTTGCAGAATATTCATATTCTTTTACCAAAGATGAGTTATCAACTTCAGAATTATTATTATTATTACTATTGTATTTGAATTTATTATAATTGCTATAAAAAGTTACTGTATTCTTATCGTTGAATTTGTAATCAAAACCAAGTTTATAATAGCTGCCATTATATTGTCCGTCGTTATAACCATTTGAATACTGGCGATAAAAAGAAGAGCTATTATAGTTAATGTTCTCGTTTATTTGTTCTGTATTCTGTTTCGCTCCCCAGCCGGAAGCCGAGCCAAAAAGATTAAGCTTATCTTTTTTATAGTGCAAATCCAATCCGCCGTTTTTCTGGCTATTCTCGCCAACGCGCACGTTAACTGAACCGCTGTAACTATCCAGTATGCTTTTTTTAGAAACAATATTAAGTATGTATGTTCCCCCTTCTGCGCTTTCTTTAGCAGATGGAGAAAGGATTAGCTCAACCTGATCTGCCATTGACGCTGGCAGGCTGGCAAGCATTTTATCAGGCACGTCATAAGGCTGGCCGTCCATCTCAATTTTAATCGCCTGCCCTCTAATAGTTACTGCGTCAGACTGCGGATCTACCTGTACCAAGCCCGTATTTTTTAAAGCATCGGTTAACGAGCCGGAACCCTCCGGAACCTGATCCATATTTATCACCTGCTTATCTACATGAAACTCAACCATCGGTTTTAAAGTTTTTATTACTACTTCGGGCATTTCATAAGCCACCGGGCGTAATTTTACTAAACCTAATTTCGAAGTTGTCGTCAAAGAAACGGAATCGATTATTTTTGTTTGGTACCCCATCATAGAAAACTTGACCCGCACTACCCCTTCTTTTATATCGCTTATATTAAAAAGACCTCTTTCATCCGTAGACGAACCGCCTATATTTTTATTTTCACTTCGCGATAAGACTACCACATTTACTCCTTTGAGCCCTTTATTGGACGTAGAATCTTCAACAAAGCCGGAAAGCTTAAAACTTTCTTTTGAACTTTGAGCAAAACTGAAACTACATAAGAACAACACACAAAAAGTAACAATTAATTTTATCTTCATTTCTCCCTCAGATTATAAAATATACAATTATAGTTAACCATTCTCGCCTCATTACCGCGAGCATAAAATAGAACAAAGACATAACTACGCCTATAATATATTTCTATAGATCTTTGGGCATAGGTATTTTAGCTTACCATTATGACAAATTAAAACGTTTTTTGCGCCTAAAATAAAACAGATTGCGCGTATTTCATTCTTCGCTTTTAATTAACGAGCTGTTATTTATATTAGACGCGGCTCCCCGCAAAAAGGTTGTATAAAAAAATATTTTTTTATCTATAAATCTAATAAACAGGAACAGCTTCCTTCCAGCTGTTCCCTCCTTCACTTAAATCGTTCAGTTAAAAGTACAACCTTGAAAAATACAATTAACGAACGAAAACTAAAATCTGCCGAATTTCAACGATATTCCAGCAGAGAAATTTCTAAAATCTGAATTAGACACGCCGTACATGTTTACGCCGTTAACAAGCCTATAGCTTCCTATAATGCCAAGTTTGGCATATTCATTAATATTGAATTCAACGCTTGCGCCAGGTTCAAACACAAAAACAGTATTAGAAACGTGACGGCCTTCGCCATATTCGGCTTCAAAATAATCGCCCGCGCCGCTTTCGGTATATGCGACTCTGCCCCCTCCAATCAGTACGGAAACCGAAGCATGAACGCGTTTAAAAGGGTATATATAATACTCTATAACTCCCCCGCCATAACCAAACGAAATTTTAGGGTCGCGCAAAAAGCTATAAATGTTTTTAACGTCGTATTCAGAACGGTTATTAGTAGTTAAACCGTATCCGCCAGCTCCAAGCAGCAATTGATGGTCGATTAACCAACCGCCATAACCGCCGACAAGAAGTCCAAAATCATTTTTAATAGAAGTACATTTCAGGCTTACGGCTCCAAATCCGCCGCTCTCCACATTGCCCCCAAAAAAGGATTCTCTTTGAGAAAAACTCAGCGAGCTAAAAAGTAATATTAACAAAAATAACTTTTTCATTTCTCTTTTTTATTTTGATTATAATATATAATTTCAAAATGATTTTGTAAAGATATGCTTTTGCTCCCAATTTCTTATAAAAAGTTACATAAACGGTTATCAAAGCTTTTTGAACGGTTTTTATCCAATATAAAACCAATTTGGGATGGATTATTTGCTTTATTTGATATTAGGCAGGAGTCAATTTTTACTTAGAGATCGTAGTTAAATTCTGAAAATATTCTTCTATTATCACAAAAAAGCCTTGTATTTTCTTATTTCGCCACTAAGGCTAAAAAAAATACAAGGCTAATAAAACATTTAATTTTAATTCTTTAGTTCAGAACGCCCATCGCTTTTTTAAGCCGGACTGAAGTAACCTGATAATCGTACAAAGCCTGAATATACTGAACTTCAGAGCTTAGAAGAGTAACTCTTGCGTCTGTAATTTCAATAGGACTGCCAATTTCCTGTTTATAACGCCCCTCTGCTATATTTAAAGCTTCCTGCGCCTGCTCTACTAAAGATTTTGTAGCGTCTATTTTCGATTGAGCTAAACTAAGGCTGTAATATTGCTGCTGAACGTCAAGGTCTACTGTCTGAAAAGCGTAATCATACTGAGCTTCGGCGCTTTTTAGATTCGCTTTTGCCAAATCTACTCCGGCGTCTATGCTAAATCCCTGAAATATAGGTACGGACAATGTAAAGCCAAAATTCCACGAATTTTTCAGATCCTGCGAAAGAGAAAATGTTTTCCAGTTATAGCCGCCAGTCATGTTTATAGAAGGCAGATTAGCCGCCCATGCAGAAGTAACAAACTCTTTATTTGCTTCAACTTTATATTTAGCGCTGATAAGATCAGGGCGGTTTTTGCGCGCAGTCTCTAAAGCGTTTTGAATTCCCAGACTATCCTGAATTATATCCATATTATCCTGCAACTGAAAATCGTCGCCAAGTTTAATATTAAGCGCATTCTCTAACTGGAGCTTGCTAATAATTATATTATTTTCAGAATTAATAAGAGTAACCTTAGAGTTCGCTAAATCTGTTTTTGCTTTAATAACGTCGAACTGAGGTTTTTTACCTACGTTAAAAAAACTTTCCGCCTGAGCTAAATGCTCTTCCGATTGCTTTAACGATTCAAGACTAACCTTTTTAATTCTTGCGGCTTCTAAGTAATTAAAATACGCTACATACGTATTCAGAATAAGATTCTGCTTAGCTGTTGCAAGATCGCGTTCAGAAGAATTTTTAAGTTCCGACGTTCCGGATACTTTAGAAAATGTTTTTCCAAAATCATAAATCATCTGGTTAAGCTGAAAACCGGTCGAGAAATTATTATAGAACAATTCCCTCGCCGAATTTCCAGAAAAAAAGTAACCGCCGTTTCTTGTCCACCCGGAATTAAATGCCACCTGTGGAAACAAAACGGACTGCGTATTAACTAAGTTAGAAGAAGAAACATCATAAGCGCTTTCCGCTATTTTAATTTGCGGATTGTTTTTAAGAGCTATTTCTATACACCTGTTAACCGTCAGCGTATCCTGACGCGCATAGCCGGAAGCTGTTAAAAATAAAACTAAGCTAAGGATAAAATATTTTTTAATCATTTGTAAGTTCTTCATATTCATTTTTATGTTTTTTCTTCGATCTTTCTTCAAATACAGTATAAAGAGTAGGCACAAACAAAAGCGTTAGTATTGTAGAAATTGAAAGACCTCCAATAACCGCAATTGCAAGAGGAGCCTGCGATTTTTCTCCTCCCATACCTATAGCCATTGGTATAAGTCCCAGAACTGTAGCAAGAGTAGTCATAAGAATAGGTCTAAGTCTTGTTTTTCCGCCTGTAATAACCGCTTCGTGTAAAGGCATTTCATTTTTCCGCAGCTTATTAGTGTAGTCCACCAATAAAATACCGTTAGAAACCACAATACCAATCATAACAATTACTCCTTCAAACGAAGTAACAGAAAGGGTCGTATCAGTTAAGAATAACGCCCACAGCACGCCTATCATTCCAAGAGGAACCGTAAACATAATTATAAACGGATCGACAAGAGATTGGAATTGCGAAGCCATTACCATGTAAACCAAAACTACCGCAAGAATAAGAGCTAAACCAAGATCGCCAAACGTTTTGTTCTGCTGTTCAATGTTGCCGCTTTGCTTAACAGTAAAGCCGGAAGGAATTTGAACATTGTTTAGTTTTTCCTGAATATCAGCCGAAACGCTTCCGAGATCACGCCCCGTAACGTTGCCTGTAATTTCAACAATTCTTTCCTGGTATTTTCTGTCAATTTGAATTGGAGCTTTAACCAGATTAACCTGTACAAGGTTAGATAGTTTTATTGACTCCCCGGCGCTATTTAGAACGCTAAGATTTTTTATATCGTCGACTTTATTTCTATAGTCTTCAGTCAAGCGCACTAAAATATTATACTGATTTCCGGTAGCCGGATCGGTAAAGATGGAAGCTACAGAACCGCTCATCGCAGTAGTGATAGTATTAGATATTTGGGATACGCTGATGCCAAGCGCGCCTGCTTTTTCACGGTCAATCGCCACATGCAATTCAGGCAGGTTTAGCTCTCTGGTTATCTGAACGTCAGTTGCGCCGTTAGTAGATTTAACTATATCGTAAATTTTTTCTGAAAGAGCGTTTGCTTTCTCAAAATCCTGCCCGCTTATAACTACGTCAATAGGAGCAGAAGAGCCATAATTAAGCAAATATTTAAGGAATCCGCCTGATGTGACAAATATCTGCGCTCCGGGTAAACTCATAAGTTTAGGACGCAGAGTTTTTATTATGTCAAATACCGTTCTGTCTCTTTCGTCGGGAGCCTTAAGCGCAACGGTAATACTGGCCGCATGCGTGCCTGAGTTTCCGCCAAACGAGCTGCCGCTTTTTGCAGAAGGAACGCCCATATCTGAAATTATAGTTTTTAATTCAGGAACATTCTTTTTTACTATCCCTTCTACTCTCATAACTAATTTTTGAGTCTCTTCTATTCTTGTTCCAACTGGCATTAATACTTTAACCGTAAACTGGCTCTCGTCAGTTTCAGGGAAAAACTCTGTTCCAATCAACTTAAACAAGAAAGAAGATATTATTGCAAACCCCACCACGCTTAAAATTACAATTTTTTTATGATTCAGCGCTTTTGATAAAATGTTTTTATACACATTATCAACTTTATCCAGAAATGTTTTAACTGAGTTTTGAATACGATGCGAAAGCTTCTGCGAATCCAAATCAATTTCTCTTTCGCCGCTTAGATATTTATAACACATCAAAGGCGTTACTGTACGAGAAACAAAGAATGACGAAAACAAAGCCACTGCAATTGTAATTACTAACGGAAGGAACATTAATTTTGCGACGCCCGTTAAAAACACAATTGGAAGGAATACAATTACCGTAGTAAGAGTAGAAATAAAAATTGGCGAAGCTACTTCGCTTGCCGCGTCAAGCGTGGCAATCATTTTATTTTTACCGTCCTTTTTCATCGCCCCATAATGGCGCGATATGGCCTCCAGTTCCACAATCGAGTCGTCCACAAGCCGCCCAATGCCAAGGGCAAGTCCTCCAAGCGTCATAATATTTAGCGAAGTGCCGCTAAACCGGAAGAAAATAAATGTAACCAAAATAGAAAGCGGTATAGCTAAGAAAATAATCATTGCGCTCTTTGAATTACGCAGGAATAGCAAAATAACTATTACTGCAAGAAACGCTCCAAGAATAGCTTCCTGATATAAACCGTTTATCGATTGTTTAATATACAAACTTTGATCTGTGCCAAGCGACGCTTTAACAGAAGGCGGAACGTCGCGTAATTGGGTAAGAGCTTTTACTACTGCGTTTACTACTTCAACCGTATTTGCGCCTGAAGTTTTCTGAACCTTAATAACTACCCCTTCTTTTCCATTATTTCTAATTACTTCCGTCTGTTCCTGATAAGAATCTTCAACATACGCAATATCCTTAACCCTGACGGACACTCCGTTCGTGTTGCGAACGACAATGTTTCCCATCGGCTCAACTACGTTAAACTGACTTTCGGTTTTAAGAGAATAATCAAGAACTCCGGATTTCAAATCGCCCGCCGGGACAATAAGATTTGACGCTGCTATTGCCTGACTTACCTGCGAAAGCGAAATGTTCATTGCGTCAATTCTATTCCGGTCAACCTTAATATGTATTTCTCTTATTCTTCCGCCAGAGACCTGCGCAAAAGCTACTCCCGGAATATGCTCTAATTGCGGCTCGATAACGTTATACGCAAGATCATACAAAGCTCTTTGATCCAAATCTCCGTTAAGAGCTATCGTACAAACGGCAATATTTGTAATATCAAATTTAAGCACTAACGGCTGCGAAGCCGCAGTCGGTAAAAGATTAAGAACTCTGTTAACTTTTTGAATAACGTCAATTAAACCGGCGTCGGTATTAGCGTCCCAGTTAAAATAAACGCGCACCTGCGAAATTCCTTCGCGCGTGGAAGACTGAACATAATCTACGTTATTAGTAGAGCTTACGGCTCTTTCCAATGGAACTGTAACAGTCTGTTCCATATCGGTAGGACCTGCGCCGTTATTATAAGTAATTACGCTCACAACCGGTATTTGAATGTTTGGCAACATATCAATCGGAAGTTGAGTTAAAGAAACAATACCTAAAACAAATATAGCAATTGCAGCCATAAAAGTTGAAATAGGATATTTAAGAGCAAGTCGGGTTATCCACATAATTTTACTTTGATATTTTAACTTTCATTTTGTCTTTAATTAATGTCTGGCCTACAAATACTAATTTATCAGCATCGTCAATGCCCGAGACAATTTCAATCTTTTCGTTCATGGAAATGCCTGTCTGCACATATTTTTTGGATACGGTAGAATCGGCATTTACAGTAAAAACATAACTTCCTTTTTCGTCGTTTTGAACAACCTGACTTGGAACAATCTTTGCGCCTGATTTCTTCTGAGTTATAAAATTAACAGTAGCAAACATACCTGGTTTTAATGCGCCTGAAGCGTTATCAATTCCAATTTCAATAGCCATTGTTCTTGTTGAAAGGTCTATAGCCTGACTCATTTTACTTATTTTGGCGTTAAATTCTCTATCTGGAACCGCGTCGGCTTTAACTGTTATCTGTTGAATTTTTGAGAGATATGCAATGTCTCGTTCAGGAACGTTTACGTCAATTTTTAGCTTGCCGTTACTCATAAGAGTAAACAAGCTTGAACTCTGCGTAGTTGAAGAAGCCGTAACATAAGCTCCCTGATCGAACATTTTTTTTGTAATAACTCCGGCAAAAGGAGCAGTAACCTTACAATAACCAAGCTGTGTAACCGCGTTATTATATGCGGCTTCAGCGGCCTGTTTTTGAGCGCGCGCAACGTCAAAAGCTGCCTTTGAATTATCTACATCCTGCTGCGCTATCATTTTTTGCTCAAGCAGTTTTTTATTTCTTTCATAGCTTACCTTCGCGTTCAGCAAACTTGCTTCCGCCTGCATAAAATTAGCTTTAGCCTGCCTTGCATTCTGAGAATAAATTGTAGTGTCAATAAGCGCAAGTTTCTGGTTGGCAGATACTCTGCTGCCTATATCGACATATATTTTTTCGATATTACCGTTCACTTTGGAAAATATATTTGCCTGTTGATCCGGCATAACATCGCCGGTTAGCGATTCAACTTTTTGTATATCGCCAATAACAGGCTGTCCTATCACTACGACAGGTTTAAGAACAGGCCGCTTAGAAGAGGCGCTGCTGTTCAGCTTAATTATAAAAATTATTGCCAGAAGAGCTACTATTCCGGCTATAATAAAATACGCTTTCTTTTTTGTTTGCATTTTATCCTTAGTTAAGAACTGTAATTATGTTTTTTGGTAAACTCTATGCGAGTATTAAATTTATTTTTAAAACGATTTCACATTCTATGTTTAGACATTTCAGCTTTATTAATGGTTTAAAAAATAATACTGCTTTCACAAAGAAATATCATCTCTTTACATATTGTTAATTTCATTTTTTTGGAGTTGGCTGTATAGTTTCTAAATGTAATAGCTATCTTTAAACGACTTTTTTAAAATCTAATATTAAGTAAGAAATGCCCAATTATCAACATCTAAACAATTTCGCTTTTTACAGCTTATATTTTAACTAAAACAAATGAAGAAATATTTCTAACGGCATTTGATATTTATAAAAATATCGCTATATATATGTCTGTTCTAAATGAGGATTAAGCCTAATTACTAAAAAACAACAATAATATATAAGGACAAATAATGAAGACAAGAACAGTTATTTCAATTGTTTTTTTTGTGTTTATACTAGCCGCATATATTCCAGCGCAAACTCCGCAGGGTCTTGTTCAGGAGGGATTGACTATTGAGAGCAAAATACTCAAAAAAACAGTTCGCTATACAATATACCTTCCGTCTGATTACGCGACTTCAAACCGTTATTATCCGGTCGTTTATCTTTTACACGGTTATTCAGACAACGATATGGGCTGGCTTCAATTTGGAGAAGCGAACATAACCGCCGACGAAGCGATAGCGAATAGAACAATTCCGCCTATGATTCTTGTTATGCCTGACGGCGGAGTCAGCTGGTATATTAATAATTACGACAATTCCGTCTGTTATGAAGATTTTTTTATTAAAGAATTTATTCCTTACATCGAATCTAAATACCGGATAAGAGCAGAAAAAAGTTATCGCGGAGTCGCCGGACTTTCTATGGGCGGTTTTGGATCGCTAATTTATTCTTTAAAACACTCGGATATGTTTGCAGCCTGCGCAGCTTTTAGCGCCGCTATTTTCACTGACGAGGAAATTGTAAACAGAGACGTCGCTACATGGAAGAATATCGGAGCGTCTTTGTTTGGTCCTGATCTTAAAGGCTCCGATAGGTTAACTGCTCATTATAAAGCCAACAATCCTATTGATATTGTAAAAACCGGGAATATCGAAAAGACTAAAAGCGTAAAATATTACATTGATTGCGGCGACGACGATTTTCTTTACAAAGGGAATTCCGCATTTCATGTTTTGCTTAGAGATTTAAATATTCCTCACGAATACCGCGTAAGAGACGGCGGCCATACATGGACTTATTGGAGAACGGGACTTTTAGACGGTTTGAAATTTATCGGAACAAATTTCAGACGACAATAAGAACTAACTAAAAAGATTTTAAAAACAATAAGGCCGTCCCGATTTATCGGGGCGGCCTTATTTTAGTGTTTTTATTTTATTTTACCGTAATTATTTTATTTAACTAGCATTAGTTTTTTTGCCAAAAAACTATTTTCAGTTTTTAACTCATAAAAATATACGCCGCTGCTTAAAGAACTTCCGTCAAATACTGCTTCGTGGCTTCCGGCTGATTGAACGTTATCGGCAAGGCATTTTACTAGCTGACCTAACGTATTATATACATTAAGGCTAATCTTTTGCGCTGATGGAAGCGAATATCTTATTGTAGTTGTTGGGTTAAATGGATTTGGATAATTCTGGCTTAACTCAAATGTGTTTAATTTTGCGCCTTCGCTTTTTACGCCAGTTAAGTTATTTGTAAAATTAGAAGCATAATAGCTCTTAAAACTTTTCTCATTCTCTCTGGCTTTCTCTAAGCTTTTAAGACCAGTCGTGCTTTGAGCTACAATATAAGCTACAACTATGTCAACTGGTTTGTTTTTTTCTAATTTAAAAGGACCCGAATTCGACATCTGTCTTTGGTCATAAGGGGTAGTATTTAGCCAACCATTACCAGTTACAGGATCGCCTGAATACATAAATTTTGGATCTATCTGGCTGCAATTAGAAAGTGTAGAACCATTGCCAAAAGTCCATGTGCATGGGTTCAAAGGCTTTCCATCTTTACCACACCCGCCTTTAAGATAGTTCCTCAATTCAAATTGTGTTGCAGGATCGCCATGAGTAGGGTGAGACTGCATATACTGGGTAAATGAAGTCATTGGCAGATTCATTGCTCCTAGGATTGTATCTACGCCTAATACGCTTCCTTTAACATTATATGCATACTTCAGCGGAGTATCTATTCCTTTATCAAATACGCCATTATTGTTGACATCTGTAAATGTTACTCCGGGGATATATGAAACCGGTCCCTGGAAAAAGTCGACAATGAAACATGGAGTATTAGCCCCCCAAAGTTTATCAGACGCAATCTGATAAGTATAAGCATAGCTTGCAGCCGTATCGCAACCAACAAGATCGTCGCTATAATCTCCTAAATCCGGATCGCAAGCGATAGAGAAATAGACTGAGTCCAATACGTCGGAAACAGTTCCTTTGTTAACGATACTATACCTTACAAATATCATATTTCTTAATTCAGCTTTTGTAGAATAACCATAAACAGTTTGTCTTACTTCAATGCCCTGAGGATCAACGTCAGTAAACGAGCGCAAAGCTTTAGATTTACCGTCATTAAAAACGCACCATGCGGTAAAATCGCCTATTAAATCTGGTCTGTCCTCATTAGCGTCCCAAACGCCGTTTCCGTTTTTATCAACCGGGTTATAAATTCCGTCCCCGTCGCCGTCATAAAAACCTGCGCCAATAGAGACCGCGTCCTTCCAGTCCTGCCATGAATCCCCAAATGGAACATCCTGAGCGGTAACAAGATACATTCTGTTTTTAGCGTCCGTTGAAGATGAACCAACTGGCCCAGGAACATAGTCGTTTATTCTTGAAGAGCTCATTACGCCGTTACCCCATTGTTTTGACCCAGTAAAGCCAGACATAAAAAATCCGCCGGAGAAAAGGAATTTTATTCCCTGCATTCTCCCGCCAAGATCATTTACGTCGCCAATTACTCCTTTTTTGTCAATAGGTATAGACAAATTATTATAATCAAGCAGCAGGTAATCTGATTTAATATTAGAAACGCTTTGCCCAGCTTTTTTATTGCCATTTACTTCGGCAAAAGAAAAATTTTGCAATAGGAACAATAAAACCAGAATGGATAAAATAGATGTAAATTTTTGAAACATTTTTACCTCCAATTATAAGTTATTATTATTTGGGGTGAAAATCTGTTTTTAAACCGAGCTCCTCCCCACCCCTAATTATTTAATTATTTTAAGAATACCCTGGTAATGCTTTACAATAAATAAACTCTTATCAAGAGAAATAAGAGACCGCTCATATTAAATGAGCGGTCGTTAAACAAATAGCTACTGAGACTATTTGATGCCGAGTAGTTTCTTTTACAACTGAAACCTCCCCTGCTTCCAGGTTGCAAAAACACGAACTAAACTTTACATTTAGCCGCTAAAACTATTCGTATTTTTTCCCCGAAACTTTTAATTTGCATTCGTCTTTTACAGGCTCTTAGCAAATTTACTTTTCCACTATCCGTAAAACATTTATCCGGCATCTAAAACTATTTTATTTATCTTACCAAGATGCCAATAGATATTCCGTCAAACAAAAATATCAGTATGACCGGCTTCAGCCGTTTGGACTGAATCAGTCTGTTTCCAATTAAACCTTGAGCAACTCCTTAGTATTTGCTATAAGTTGGGCTATATCCGTCAGATTCTGTTTCATTAAATATACTCTCCCGTTAAAAACGAAGGAATATAATTTCCGGTTAATGATTCAGTTTTTATAACGGACAAATAACCAGTTATCCCGATACTGGATTTTTTATTAGCAAATAGGAAGCATTCTAACCCGGTAATAGAACCTGAATTATTTAACAAACTCAGGCTGGCGTTATTAACGACGGGTTTAGCGCTCAGAACATAATTGATTCCGGTAAAAATACCGGTCACACTAATTTCATTAGCCAAACCGAATGATTTCGAATTTTTACAAAATGAGTTTAAATAAGAAATATCCGGCGAAAAAATATACGAGACTACGGTTGTATTATTTTCCTTTAAGAAATTAACAGCGCCGTAGTCGTCAGTTTTGGTATAGTAAGGAGCCAATTTCAAAGGGTTTAATATAAAATGTTTGCTAACTAAGTAAGCCGTTACTGAAGAATTAACAGCGGCTCCAGAAGCAGTTTTGACAGACCCGGTAAAAGTATTTAAGATAGTTGTAACTATCTCTTTCAATCCACTACTGTAAATGAGTGAATCGTTTTCATTTACGGTAATTATTTTGGATTGTACATAGAGGGCATCTTTGTAATATTCCCCGGCATAGCCTGCAGCCGAAGAATACATATTATACCGACCTGTCTTTGTTTTGAAGAAGCCAATTTTGTCTGAACTAACATTGTCGTTTAATCCCCATCCAATGCCGTCTACAGACAATAACCGCGCGCTCCCCTTAACAATGCGCGTTAATGTGGCTTCATTTTTCAAAACGCCGCTTACTACCCCATATTTAGCCTGAGGAGCTATTGCCGTAACTTCTATTTTGTTTGAGGGTTGACTTTCTCCCAGCGAAGTTACCGCAGTAACATAATAGGAATAAGTTTTTCCTACCGTTACATAGTTAGCAATATACTTTTTGTTATAAACAGTATAAGTCTTTACATATTTCCCTGAATCGTTTACTCCCCCCTCCCTTTTGTAAATATTGTATCGCACTACAGAATTTTGGTCGCCAAATTGCCACGTTAAAGCAATATTGATATAATTTCCTTCTCCCAAGATTTTAACGCTTAGATCAGTTGGAGTCTTAACTTGCGCAACTGATAAAAAGGATAATACGAACAAAATATTTAGTATTAAAATCTTTTTCATAAGTAACCTTGGCGAACTTGCATCCTTTATAATTCTACTTTAACTTATTCTAATATTGTGCCAAGCCAATAATCCAGATTGCCTTTCCAGTATTTCTTATAATAAGAATATAATTTTTGTTTAATCAAATCGCTAAACATATTCTAAACGACTTTAGTTTTATGGAACTATGAACGATATTAAACCTATTTTGCTATAGAATCAGCCTTTTTTTTTGAGTTGCACTGCTTTGGAGCGCCATTTTCACCTCCATACGACTTGCATTTTGTATGTCGAAAAAATTACGGCCATATAAGCGCAATAGTTTTTATAATATCTAGAGCTACATTAAGTAAATTTTTCACTATAGAAAAGATGTGAAATTAACCGGGGAGATACGAATATTTTTCGCACTACAAAATATTTGCGCGCTTTAAAACGGGATTTTTAACGAGTAGTTCAGATTAATAGCGCATTCGTCTGCTGAAATTTTCTGCGCCGATAAACTGAATTCCGAAGGGATATCCGTCCGCAAAAATAAGATATCAATTTGAGCATACGCCCATAAAATAACTGAAGAAGCTATAAGCAAGTTCTTGGTTTTGTACGATTTGTTATAACTATCATACTTGTCAGGAATGAGAGACTGATTATTTTCATTGTGATAATCTTTCTCTTTTTTATTTGTATTTGCAATAAAATAAACCATACTTCCAACGCTAAGCGCCGCGGCCGAAGCGATAAGCCAGCCTTTAGTTTTGTCCCCAAGACATATGTGCCCCCACCCCGGCAAAATAATTGACTTTGCTAATGAATTTTTAAATTCGCCATAATCGTTATTAACAGAAGATACAGCCTGAACTTTAGCCGGT
>WSSedL1CaDRAFT_10000048_pt1 | contig 68265 bp, 49 predicted proteins | sample WetSurSL1Cattail_FD_9464 | JGI IMG/M metagenome (IMG submission 9464)
TCAAAAAATACAGTATCTTTAGCAACCAAAACAGAATCCTGTATAAGGATTGTAATAAACCTGTAAACAAACACTTAACATGGGATCCTTTGTTCATCTTCACGTTCACTCACACTATTCGGTACTTGATGGCATGTCCACCATCTCCGGTTTGGTGGACAAAGCTTCCAAAAACGGCATGCACGCCGTGGCACTTACCGATCATGGAAATATGTTCGGTATCAAGGAGCTTTTTAATTATACAAAAAAGAAAAACGGCAAAGTAAAAAGCCAGATTGCCGATTTGAATAAGCAATTGGCTGTCGAAGGACTTTTGGAGGAAGCGCAAGCTGAAATCCAAAAACAAATAGATGAAGCCAAAGAGAAATTATTTAAGCCTATTATAGGAGTTGAAGCCTACGTAGCTCGTAGGGGAAGACTCTCGAAAGAGGGTGGCGAAGATCGAAGTGGTTATCACCTAGTATTATTGGCTAAAAATAAAAAGGGCTATCAAAACTTATGTAAGCTTGTATCTACTTCGTGGATAGACGGAATGTATTACCGTCCACGTATCGACCATGAGTTGCTTGAAAAATATAGTGAGGGGATTATTGCTTCATCAGCCTGTCTGGGCGGCGAAATTCACAAGAAAATAGAACGCGGCAACTTGGCAGAAGCTGAAGAGGCTGTGCTTTGGTATAAGCGGGTTTTTGGCGATGATTATTATATCGAGTTACAACGTCATAAAACAGATAAGCCGAATGCCGACTACTCTACTTACGAGAAGCAGATGCGTCAGAATGAAGAGCTGATAAAACTGGCACGTAAGACTGGCACCAAACTTTTAGCAACTAATGATGTTCACTTCGTTGAAGAAGAACATGGTGAAGCTCACGAACGACTGATCTGTCTAAGTACCGGTAAAGATTTAGATGATCCAAACCGCATGCGTTACACGAAGCAGGAGTGGCTTAAAACGCCGAATGAGATGTTGCAGATTTTTGCCGACATACCTGAAGCGCTGGAAAATAGTTTGGAAATAGCCGAAAAAGTTGAATATTTCGATATTGACTCTAACGCCATGATGCCGGTTTTCCCCATTCCAGAGAGCTTTGCTACCGAAGAACAGTATCGGGCTAAGTTTACTGAAGCCATGCTTAAGGAGGAGTTTAAAGATGGATTTAAGCGACTTGGAGGGTATGAAAAGGCAGTGCGCGTGAAGCTTGAAGCTGATTATCTGAGTGAACTAACGCTGGTGGGCGCTAAACAACGGTACGGAGAAAACATTGATCCCGAAACCATGGAGCGTATTGAGTTTGAGTTACACGTAATGAAAACCATGGGTTTCCCCGGGTACTTCCTCATTGTACAGGACTTTATCAACGCTGCACGGAGTATGGGTGTTTCGGTTGGTCCCGGGCGTGGTTCGGCAGCAGGGTCTGTTGTAGCCTATTGTCTGCATATAACGGATATAGACCCGCTGAAATACGACTTACTGTTTGAGCGTTTCCTGAACCCGGATCGTATTTCTATGCCCGATATTGACATTGATTTTGATGATGATGGACGTGGACAGGTTCTGCGTTGGGTGACTGAAAAATACGGTAAGCAACGAGTGGCACATATTATCACCTATGGTACCATGGCTACCAAATCATCTATCAAAGATGTGGCACGAGTGCAACGTATACCACTTCCCGAGGTTGATAGATTGACCAAGCTTATTCCGGACAAATTTCCGGAAGGTTCTGATGGTAAAGCTCCAAAAGTAAATATAAGCAATTGTCTCAAATACGTGCCCGAATTACAGGCGGCTAGAAATTCTTCTGATCCGAACCTTTCAAGTGTACTGAAGTATGCTGAGATGCTTGAGGGTACGGTGCGTCAAACCGGAGTTCATGCCTGTGGGGTCATTATTGGTGCTGCCGATCTTACCACTTTGGTACCGCTGAGTACGGCCATAGATAAAGAAACCGGTGAAGAAATGCTGGTTACGCAGTACGAAGGTTCTGTAATTGAAGAAATCGGGCTGATAAAGATGGACTTTTTGGGGTTGAAAACTTTGTCTATTTTAAAAGAAGCATTATCAAATATTAAAAAATCGAAAGGAATTGATCTGGATCTTTCCACCATTCCAATTGAAGACAAAGAAACTTACGAACTGTTTTGCAAAGGACTCACCGTAGGTACATTCCAGTTTGAGTCGGCCGGGATGCAAAAGCATTTACAGGCACTGCAACCGACCAAGTTTGAAGATCTGATTGCTATGAATGCATTGTATCGTCCAGGTCCAATGCAATATATCCCTCAGTTTGTTAATCGTAAGCAGGGTCGTGAGAAGATTGAATATCCTTTCCCCATTATGGAGAAAAGGTTGAAAGATACCTACGGTATTACTGTTTATCAAGAACAGGTCATGCTACTGAGTCGCGATTTGGCAGGATTTACACGTGGTCAGTCAGACGAATTGCGAAAGGCAATGGGTAAAAAACTTCTGGAAAAAATGGAGCACCTGAAGGTCAAATTCATGGACGGATGTCAAAAAAACGGATATGGACCAATTGCCAAACTAGAACAAATATGGAGCGACTGGACCGAGTTTGCCAAGTATGCTTTCAACAAATCGCATGCAACTTGTTATACATGGATTGCTTACCAAACAGCTTACCTCAAGGCGCATTATCCGGCAGAGTTTATGGCTGCCAACTTAACGCGTAATAAGGATGACATTACTGAAGTTGGTAAATTCATGGATGAGTGTAAGAACTTAGGCATGCAGGTAATGGGTCCCGATGTAAATGAGAGTGATCTGACCTTTACGGTGAATGCAGACGGAAATATTCGCTTTGGACTTGGAGCAATAAAAGGCGTTGGTGAAGGGGCTGTGGAAGCTATTGTAAACGAGCGAAAGGCAAACGGAAAATATAAAAGCATGTTCGATCTTATTGAACGTGTAAACCTTACTGCGTGCAATAAGCGAGCTATGGAAAGTTTGGCGCTTTCGGGTGCTTTTGATAGCTTTGAGGATGTACGTCGTGAACAGCTCTTTGTCGAAAACAGTAAAGGTGAACAGGTACTTGAGTCTATCCTGCGCTATGGTAATAAGTTTCAAACGGACATGGCAATGACTCAAAATTCGCTTTTTGGAGGAATGGATGCGGTGGAAATAACCAAGCCGGAGATTCCATATGCACCCGAATGGTCACCACTAGAGAAGCTGAATAAAGAACGTGATTTGATAGGCATGTATCTGTCTGCACATCCGTTAGACGAATATGAATTTGAGATCAATCATATTTGCAATATCACCACTGTTGATCTGAAAGATTTGCAATCATTACAGGGTAAGCCATTAAAAATAGGTGGTATGGTAACCAATTTCCGCCATGGAACTTCGAAAGCCGGAAATCCATATGGTATTTTTACTCTCGAAGATTATGCAGGTGCTTTTGAGTTCGCCTTATTTGGAAAAAACTACATAGAATTTGGCAAATATATGATTAAAGACTTATATTTGTACATCAATGCTGTTGTTCAGGAAAAAGGAGCTGACTACAAATATAGGAAACAAGAGAACTCGGATTCGAATATTCCCAAAGAACTGGAATTGAAAATTCAGAAAATAGAAATATTCTCGGATATCAAAGAAAAACTAATCAACACATTAACTTTGACTATCCGATTACAACAGTTGACTCAGGATTTTGCTACAGAACTGAATGATGCAATATTGAAAAATAAAGGTAATGTAAACTTGTATATTCAGGTAGTGGATGATCTGTCGCCTAACAAAGTAATGCTTTTTTCACGGCAACATCGAATTCAGATCAACACAACAATGTACCATTTATTGGGCCAAGCCCAGAAAGAAGAAATTCTGGAATTTCAGGTACAATAGTGAGCGTTAAATAGCAATAGATTTTATCAATATGCATATTTCAATGAAATAGAGAAACAAATTCGGCTTATTACTGTTTTAATAGCGATATAAAAAGAAACATTTTAAAACTTAGAATATTATGGCACTAGTGTTTACTGATGAAAACATCAAAGAGATTATTGACAGTGGAAAACCTGTAGTTATTGATTTTTGGGCAGAATGGTGTGGCCCTTGCCGCATGGTTGGTCCAATGGTTGAGGAATTGGCTAAAGAATACGATGGAAAAGTGGTCATCGGTAAAATGGATGTGGATAACAATACAGACACTCCTAATGAATATGGTATTCGTAATATTCCTACCATCTTATTTTTCAAAGGAGGCGAATTGGTCGATAAACAAGTAGGAGCTACTCAGAAAGCTGCACTTGTAAGTAAAGTTGAAGCTTTATTGTAATCTGATTTGAGAGGAAAGAAATAATAGGGGCTGAATCAATTTTTAGAATCTCCGTCCCTTTAATCTCTTTGGGTTAAGTTCCCCGAATCTCTGCTTCGAAAAAAGAATTATTTTTCAAACAATACCTCGACAGCTCTGCTGCGAGGTGGTTTTATTAATATAGCCTGTCATATTTAATTATATGACAGGCTATGTGTATTTAAATCTGAATGTAGTATATGGCATGATTCCTGGAATTTAATTGGAATCTCAGCCTTATTTTACCAACAATTGCTTTGTTATAATATTTAATTCTGTTTATTAGGGAGAAACAGCTTTCGCTTTTTCTTTAATCCGATCCGTACTTGAGCTTGAGTTTTTGCTCTCCAGAGTACTTTTACCTATTTTTTCACGAGCTTTCTTGGGAAATACTTTAAATAAATCCTTCACATTCCGAGGTCTTTCGTCTTTCAGCCAAAAGAAGTTCTTAAGATAAATGTCACCTCCGGAGAGCTGCGTAAGAGGATACATGTTACCATTACTGGCAGATGTCAACACGACTCGTTGTATCTTTTTATTTTTTAAATACATGGTCACAAAACTACTTTGCGTTTTGTTGAGTCCAACCAAGGTAGAGTCTTTATCATCTCTCGGATAATAAATTGTTTCGGCATTGCCATTTACATTTACTCGCTTAAGTTGACCGCTATCTATATGAGCAATAATTTCTTTTCCTGAAAGTTGATTAAAATAAACAGAGTCTTCATGCTGGACCGCCATAGCAGCATGTTGAATATATACTTTGTTTATTTTTTTATTCTTTGTAAAGGCTTGAATAAAATCACCGGATAATTGATTATTGTCTGACCACAGAACAGGCTCGTGATACATGCTCACAATAGAATCTCGGGATGAATAGTACAAAGAGTCGCATAAACCCTGAACATCATTTCTGAAAATACGAACATGGTAGAACCCATTTACTGCATTGTATATGGAATCTTTTGAAGTCATAAGTGTATCGGCATGAACGGACATGGTGTCTTTGCTTGACCAGTCGACCAGTAAAGCAGAATCAGTTGCTAGTCCTTTTTTCAAGCTTTCACTGTAATAGCAATACTCGCCATATAAGGTTGATTTCTGAACCGTGTCATTTAGAACCACTTTCGTGAACCCTTCGCCATAATTTAATTTCTTGTCATAAAAGATGGTGTCAGCTACTAAAGTTTTACCATCTTTATGCCTTATTTTTGAGCGGTCTAATAGCATAGACTGTTCGGTAGCTGTATTATACCAGCCACGACTACTATAGATATTTGTTTCGTTCTTGTATAAGATATGAGTGGGTCCCACAATGTTCGCAACGCTGGTTCTGGTATTGTACTTTAAGGTATCTGAATCCATGAAAAAATTCTTGTTTGTCAGATGAACTTTATTTTTAAACAAGGCATCGTTTGTTGACGGAGAGTACTGTCCCCAAATAGAGGTAAGTTCATTCAGGGGATCAAATATCTTTCCACCTGTATAGTAATAAGCCAAATTGGCTAACCGGTCATAATTTAAACTATCTGTAACTAATGTGGTCTTTCTATTCACCATACGTACATTATGGCGTAAACGGGCCAGCTTGGTATTTCCATCGTAGTATAACACATCACCGAAGACAAAAAGTGTATCACCCTGTACGATCCGAACATGCCCATAAGCATTGAGTGAATTGGCTTTCTCGAAAAAATAAGCACTGTCGCAATATAATTTTGCGTTATCATGGCGAAACCTGACATTCCCTTTTAAGACCTGTAAGTCTGGATGTAATAGTTTATCAAACGACAGAACGTCACTATTCTCAAGATAAATCAGTGTTGCACTTTTATTGCTCAGCGGATTTACTGTTGGAGGTAATGGTCTGCTATTTTCATTTAGATTTAGCGATTTGGCTTTCGCATGAGAACCTCTTTTTACAACAACCTTCTTCGGTTGTTGACTTTGTAGTACTTCATTGCGTAACTGTTTAGGACGAATTTGCCCTTGAATCAAGGCTATAAACAAACACAGCACACCGTAAATTACGATGTGCTTGCGAATGTTTAAGCATTTAGAAAAATAATATTTCAATGTTTTATTGAGTTGATAAAATGAAATTCAGTTTAACTCAGAGTAATTTATTTTTTAATCCATCCCGGATATTGAAATGTACAATTTTGCCAAGCCGGGTCGATGCTTATATATGTTTCTTTTTGTTTCTTTATAATCCACGCATTTAGAAACTCCTGTTTCTTTTTGCCTTCATAGAAGGTTTTCAACATTTGATAATCATCCGTAAGATTGGCTTTATGATTTTCGATTTTCGATTTTAATTTTACTACAGCCACTACTTCTTTATTTGTAGATTTGCTAATCATTGAAAATGGTTTAGAGACTTCTCCAACATTCATTCCGTATACGGTTTTTGCAACTTCCGGCGGTAAATCCTGATATTCAAATTTTGAAGTATTTGTTTTTTCGTTTAACATTAGACCCGCATTCATCGCTGTGTTTTTATCTTGTGAGAATCCCATTACAGCTTGTTCAAATGTAAATTTACCTTCACGAATTTTGTTCGCAATTGAGTCCAAAGCATGAATTGCTTTTTCTTTTTCGGCAATAGACACACGCGGTTTCAGCAAAATATGTCGACAGTTAATGCGATCACCACGTTTCTCAATTAGCTGAATAATGTGATATCCGAATTCGGTTTGAACGACACGGGATACCTTTTTGGGATCAGTTAGGTTGAACGCTACAGCTGAGAACTCGGGAACTAATTGACCACGACCCATAAATCCAAGTTCTCCTCCACGTTTAGCACTTTCGGTGTCTTCTGAGTACAGTCGGGCTAATACCGAAAAGTCGGAAGTACCGCTGTTAACGCGCTCGGTAAAATCACGAAGCCGGTCTTTAATTCGGTTTATTTCTTCAATTGGCACCGGTGGTTCAAAGCTAATAATTTGCAATTCTACCTCGCCAGGAACTGTAGGAATACTGTCTGCCGGAAGATCTTTCATAAAACGACGCACATCAGCCGGAGTTGATTTAATGTTTTCAACCAGCTTTTGTTGCATTTGTTGAATTATTTGCTGGTTACGAACCATTTCACGTAGTTCTTCACGAAGTTCAGTCGTATTTTTGTGAAAATATTCCTCTACTTTTTCTTTAGATCCGATCTGAGAAACGAAATAATTCAACCGATTTTCGACCTGATTCATAACTGACGATTCACTCACAACAATACTATCCAAAACAGCTTGATGCAAAAAGAGCTTTTGTATAGCAATTTGCTCCGGAATAACACAATACGGGTCACCCTGAATTGGAGTACCATCATATTGAGCCTGCATTTTTTGTTTTTCAATCTCCGATCGCAAAATAGATTCGTCACCAATCACCCAAATTACCTCGTCAATAATATTTTTTTGCGCCAACATTTTCATTGGAGCAATACTTAAGAGTAAGAGAAAAGAAAAGATTATTTTTTTCATAAATGCATTATTGACATTGAATTAGTTGTGTATTTATTTAGAATATAATTATTGAAAATCTATTTTATTTATTGAAAAAGGTTATCGTTCCGTTACTTCCGGCATCGTCGTATATATCTTTTTCAAATTTAAAGATAAAATCTGCTTTTTGTTTATTGAGTAGAATATTAGTTATTCTGTCTTTTGCCATCTCATAGGGTTCTATTTGACCTGTAAGGCGAAACGACTCTATTCGTAAAAAATAATGCTGCGTGCTATCCGAAGTTTCTACAAACCTGTTGGAAGATAAAAACTTTGATGGATCTCCGATCTTCAGCGGAATTTTTTTCAGCACATCCGAAAAATCCAACCACTTATCTCCAAAGTAGTCGTAGCTAATTGCATTTTGGACACTATATTTTTCTATGCTCTCAAGCGACTTTGTATTGGCTGATTGCACCCAGCTACGAACATTGGTCAGTTTCGGAGCATTTTTGGGAACGATAAGAAGTAACCCCTTAAGGATGTTTTCTTTCAAAACCAGTTGTACACTGTATTGAGTGTAAAAAGCTTTTAAGTCTTCTTCAGCTGGTTCTTTCGGAAGCCGCTGCTCAATCATTTTTTGCTGATACTGATGAATGATTAATGACTTGCGATAATTTTCAACCAACTCATCAATTTCGGCTTTATTTGTAATATTTCTTTTCGCATTTTCGTACATCAATACATCTGTAACCCATTTCCGAATATAACTTTGCGCAATCTCTATGCTATCCGTATCATTCGCATCGGGCGGAATAATTTGCTGTACTTCGTCTTTATATAAAAATTTACCTTCCACTTCTAGCAACGGTTTGCGTGCTACATCGGGTGTTTTACGACCACATGATGTAAAAGCAACTAAAGCCAGAATGAACAATAAAGTGAAATTTCTCATGTACGAATTATAATTGCCAAGTGAGAATATCAGATGCCAATCGCAAAAATAAAATCCAAAGGTAGGTCTTTTATTTTTGTGCCCTTAAATTATTAGTTTTTCTTAACCGTTTTCAAAATATTTTGGTCAACGTTCACCGAATATTTAGCTTTAAGAGCTTTAATCCACTCTTGTTCCAGATACTCCTGATAATCGGCAGTCACCAAACCGCGAACATCGCTATAGTTTTCCGGTTTATTTTTAAGCATCTTCCCTGCAACAAAAACGTAAGGGTAATCGGTTGAAGGAACGTATTTTTCCTTTGATTTGAAAATTTGATCATCCAGCACTTTGTTCTCCCCCTGAACATATAATCCTTTCTCAACTTTTACATATGGGATACTATCGTTTAAGCGGGTGCGAAGGTATTTATCAATCGAATCATTTGCCGCTTTTTTTACTATCAATTTGGCTGCAGCAAGGGTCTCTTTGTCTTTGCAGTAGATAATATGTCCTTTAAAGTGCGGTTTTTCCCATGTATAATCAATTTTATGATCATTGAAGTACCGAATCAAACCTTCGGTGTCTTTTGAGGCTTTATCCCAAACCTCACTGTTGCTGATTTCAAACAATAGAATCCCATCGTGGTACTCTTGCATTAAGTAACGAAACTCCGGATATTTACTCTCTAATTGTCCATCTTCGTATGCTAGCAATTCAGCATTGACAAAAGCATTCAGTTTTTCATCAATAATTTCGGAAGCAGTGCTTTTATTGGTTGTTGAGTTTTTCTTTAAATACCTGGCAAAATCGGTTTGCGAATAATTTTTACCGGCAAAGCTGAAAATCGGTTTATTTAGTTTGTCTATCACTGCAATAAACGTAGAATCGTTTAGCTTTTTATCCTCAAGTAATTTATAAAAATCACGAACATTAGCTTCTATCGGACTATAGTGATAATCTACCCGTAGTTTGTTCAAAAAAGTTTGTTGTCCGAGGTTTGCCCGTTCGTCACGTTTCATTTTTCGCTCCAGATCAGCTTTTAATTCATCAAAAGGAGCGAGTCCCTTCTTATCAATAAGTTTAATGATATGCCATCCGTAAGCCGACTGTATGGGTTGGGAAACATCATTGATGCTTTTTAGAGCAAAAGCCGCTGTTTCAAATTCGGGTACCATGCGTCCCGTACCAAACCAGGGTAATTCACCTCCTTTGAGTGCCGAACTTTTATCCTGTGAATATTTTTTAGCCAACTCGCCAAAGTTGTCACCGGCCAGTACCCGTTGGTAAAGCGAATCGATAGTAGATTTTGCTTTTTTATTTTGAATTTCATTACCCTTAGAGGTGAAGATCATGATATGAGACACCAATACTTCGCCAAGGGAGTTGCGACGAGCCAGTGCTTTGACAATGTGGTACCCAAAGGCAGTGCGTATGGGTTTTGAATAGGTACCAACGGGCGTGTTGTAAGCTGCTGTTTCAAAAGGGTAAATGGTCCGAAAAGCTGATATCCAACCAATATGTCCACTATTTTGTTCGGCTGACTGATCCTGAGAAACTTCTTTGGCAACGCGTGCAAAATTTTCTTTTTCCAATCGCTTCCAGATGGCGTTAATCTCATTCCATGCTTTTAAAGTGTCGGCAGGTGTTGCGTTTTGAGTTGTACGAATTAAAATGTGGCTAACATCCACATCTTCTTTCGAATGTTCGTAGGCTTCGCGAAGCAATGCTTCATCTACTTTTGTGTCGGTCAGATAAGGTTTGATTAGTTGAGAACGGTAACCCGATAACTCATTAATAAAGGATGCGGTAGTATCAATTCCCTGTTTTTTTGCTTCTTCGACTTTTAATTTGAAGTTTACAAATAAATCAACGTACTCTTCGAGCGTTTTTTTGTCCAGTGAATTGTTTGTGTTGTTTTTATTGTAAATGTATTCAAATTCAGATTTCAAGACGGGTTTACCGTTGATAGTCATTAGGACAGGGTCAGATGTTTGTGCAAATGAACCAACTGATAAGGCTAAAAGAATCAATAACGCAATTACAGATGATTTCATAAATTATAAAATAATAATATCAAAGAGGGATTAATAATGAATTAGTATTTGTATGACTGAATATAAACGATTCTTATTGACGAATGTTGTGTCTTCCTTTTTGAAGTTAGATACGCAAAGTTATCACTTTATATTCAAATTTGAATTCAATGCGAATGAAATTATTCATTATTCATTCACAAATTATAGACTCTTAATTATTTCCGCGACTGTAATTCGGAGCTTCACTGCTAATTGTTGAATCGAGGGGATAACTTTCGGTCACACTGGTATTGGTAATACGGGTGAATTTAGCGTTATAGAAAGTTTGTGATGGTGTGCTTTCCACAGTGTTACATGCAGGCTCCCGGATCTGCAATTGTTTAATATCATCTTTTATATCCTGAGAATAATGGCCTTCACCTTTTTATTGTAAAAAGGCATACTTCAGAAAAAATAGTTGCTGTTTTATCCGTTCAATTGAAAAATACAGTATATTTGTGGCGTAAAGGATTTGATTCCATACATGTAAATTTTCAGGTTAGACATTATTGGCAGATCGGTTCGGGAGAATCGGTCTGTTTTTTTATTTTATGATTCGAAAATCGACTTTTCTATTGGGAGAGATCTGAGGTTTCTGATGCGATTTGGCAAAGGCAAAAAGGCTTTAGTCTGCAATAATTAATATGCAGACCTCTTGTGCTTTATTCCTGAATGCGTTGTACGGAATTAATTTCTTTGATCTTAATAATATTTTTACATAGGTTATTGATATCTTCCGTATCATGTACATAAATATAAAACCGCCCTACAAAGATACCTGCATTGGTTTCTATATTCATTTTACTGATATTTACTCCATAGCCTTCGGATATAATTTTGAGTATCTGAATCAATACACCTTTTTTATCTATCCCTTTTATTTCAAGTATTTCTACAAATGACATCAGTTTGTGTGTAGCCCAGTCGACCGAAACGATGCGCTCGCCAAAGCTGCTTTTCAGTTTAGCCGCTACAGGACACTGGCGTTTGTGCACAATTATTTTTTCCGAGTCGTCTACATAACCCAGTACATCATCTCCTGGAATAGGATGGCAACATTCGGCAAATGTATAAGTCTTACCTGCATTTTCTTCGGTGAGTTTAAATGCTTTTTTCTTGTCAACCTTGCTATCAATAGGAACAGTTTGCAGATGTTTTGCATCACCGGAGCCTCCGAAAGGCATTTTGAGGTATTTGGTAAAAACATTCTGAGTTTTGATCTTAAAAATAGTTTTTGAAATATCGTCCAGATTCAGTAGTCCTTTGCCGGCTTGCAAATAGAGTTCATTACGTTGGGTGATATTGTAATAGTTGAGTATACGAACAATATTTTCATTCTCGGGAGTGAGGTGTACGCGGAGGAGTTCCTCTTCGATGCGTCTTTGTCCTTCGGCACTATAGGATTTTTCTTCTTTTTTAAATAACGCCTTCAGTTTGGCTTTGGCTCTGGCGGTGGTAACGTAATCGAGCCATTCGAGTTGTGGAGTTTGTTTTTTAGAGGTCAGGATTTCAACCTGGTCACCACTGTTGAGCTTGTAGCTCAGTGGCACTAGCTTATGATTCACCTTGGCTCCGATACAATGATTTCCTAATTCGGAGTGAACGGAGTAAGCAAAATCGAGTGCGGTAGCTCCCTGTGCAATGGTTTTAATCTCGCCTTTCGGAGTGAATACAAATATTTCGGAAGCAAAGAGATTGAGCTTGAACGTATCCATAAAATCTATGGCATTCGGTTCGGGATGTTCGAGTAGCTCTTTAATGGTTTTCAGCCATTTGTCGAGTTCGGATTCATCCGCTATTCCTGATTTGTATTTCCAGTGTGCCGCCAGCCCTTTTTCCGCTATGTCGTTCATTCGTTCGCTTCGAATCTGTACTTCCACCCATCGTCCGCCGGGCCCCATAACCGTTACGTGTAATGCTTCATAGCCATTGGCTTTCGGAGTACTTACCCAGTCACGGATGCGTTCGGGATGTGGCTTGTAAATAGCGGTAATGGCCGAATAGAGCATCCAACACTGTTCTTTCTCTGTCATACCGCCATGAGGTCTGAAAATAATGCGTTCCGCCAGAATATCATATACTTCCTCGAAAGGAATATTGCGGTTCGACATTTTTCGCCAAATGGAATAAATAGATTTTACACGGGCACGAAGTTGAAATTCGTATCCCATCCCGATCAGTTTGTCGTTTATTGGTTTCGAAAATTCTTTATAAAAGATATTACGTGACTCTTCTTCAACAGCCAGTTTGGTTTCTATATCTTTATATGCGTCGGGGTGTTCAAATTTGAAACTGAGGTTTTCAAGTTCGGTTTTTATGCGGAAGAGCCCTAACCGATGGGCAAGTGGAGCGTAAATATATTGTGTTTCGCCTGCAATTTTATATTGCTTTGGCACCGGCATGGAACCCAAGGTTCGCATATTATGCAGTCGGTCGGAAAGTTTAATCAGAATCACCCGAATGTCATCCGACATGGTAATGAGCAGTTTTCGGAAGTTCTCAGCTTGTTCGGATGCTTTTTCAGCAAATACTCCTCCCGATATTTTAGTGAGTCCATCAACAATCTGTGCTATCTTAGCTCCGAACAGATTCTCAATATCTTCAACCGTATAATCGGTATCTTCCACTACATCGTGAAGCAAAGCAGCACAAATGGACGTGGAACCGAGACCAATCTCGCTTACTACAATGCGGGCAACGGCCAGAGGATGCATGATATAAGGTTCGCCCGACCGGCGTTTGATACCTTTGTGAGCCGTTTTGGCAAAGTTGAATGCTTTGGTAATCAATTCGACTTTTTGGCGATGACTGGTTTGACTATAATCAGCCAGTAATGCTTCAAATTCTTGTTGAATCTGCTCATCTTCGGTTTGCGGTTCAAGTTGTTCGGTTTGCGACATACAATTTTAGTTATCAGGTATCAGTCAACAGTTCAAGATCGTTTAATAAAACAATATCGTAAGGATAACTATTGAATATTTGTGCAAAGATATAAAAAAAACGATTTATTCGGTGATCTGAAACTTACAGCGTGCTATTTGATTGATGGGAGTCCGGCCTTTACCCAATCCATAAAACCATTGTTCAGTTCGTAAATGGTAAATCCCCTGCCGGTAATTTGGGTTGCAGCCTGATGACTCCTGCGCCCGCTCTTACAATATAAAGCCAGCGGTTTAGTCTTGGAAAGTTTTTTTATTTCCTTCAGAAATGCAGGGCTGTGTACATCTATATTGATGGCACCGGGAATATGACCCTCGGAAAACTCTTCGGGTGTTCGAACATCGACGATCAAAGCCGATTTGGTATCTACCATCTTTTTAAACTCTGTCGCCGAGAGTAATTTTGTGGTTTCCGGCGTTGATTGTGCAAATCCGGAAACTGCAATAAATAAACTCAATGCAAAAACTATAAAAACGTGTTTCATTAAAATATCTTTTTTTTATAAATTGGAATTACCGAAACTCATCAATAAATTATGCGAATCAGGCGTTGAACACATACACATTCTATTTAATGAGTTGTTTCCCGTAGGGAATGCATATCAATAGAAAATTGGAAACAGATACAACCAATAGGGGATAAATAAGGTAAAATGTGAATGTCCTACGGACAATAAATATGCTTATCTGTTTATTCTATGGATATATAAGTCCTACGGACTATTTTCCGCCCCAAGTCCCTAAAGGGAATATTAAATTGTATCGTCTTAGGAAAATTTAAATGCAGCATTGTATTCGTTCCGTTGACTTAGTATCCTGCCAATAATAAACCTACATCGTTTGAGGCTATGCCGTAATAGCGCCCGACTAGTCGGTTTACCAACATGCCTTCGAATATATAAGCTCCATGTCGGAAGCCTGCACTTTCGGAGATTGCTGATTTCACGCAACCGGAATGAGCAATTTTCATCAGCATGGGTGCAAAGATATTACTTAAAGCCATAGAAGACGTACGTGCCACCCGAGCCGAGATATTTGGTACACAATAATGAACAACTCCGTGTTTTTCAAAAATAGCATTTTTCAGCGTCCTGCATTCCGAAGTTTCAAAACAGCCTCCCTGATCCACACTCAGGTCAATAAGAATGGCACCCGTTTTCATGGTTTTTACTAAGTCCTCCGAAACCATAAACCGATCGGAACCATTGATGTAACGCAGGTTTCCAATTACTGCATCGGCTGATGCCAGCGCTCTGATCAATACATTGGGATGAATTACCGAGGTGAAAACCTGTTGACCCAAATAATGTTGAATCTTCCGGAGTTTATTAATGTCGTGATCAAATATTTTTACTTGTGCTCCCAGTGCCAATGCAGTGCGGGCAGCTACCGACCCGGCAATACCGGCTCCCAGAATCAGCACTTCGGTAGGCGAAATGCCGGCCACGCCACCAAGTAACAGTCCTTTTCCACCGCGCTCGTTGCTCATCAGCTCTGCGGCAACGGTTATGGCAGTATTTCCTTCTATCTCGGAAATGGAACTTACTACCGGAAATGTTTTTTGCTCGTCTTTTATCAGCTCATAAGCAATGGCATTCATCTTTTTCTTCATCATGAGTTTTATGCAATCGGCCGATAAGTTGGACAACTGCAACATCGACAGAATAGAAGACCGATCGTGCATCAGGTTTAATTCTTCTATGGTAGGCGGAGCAATTTTCAGAATAATATCGGCTGCAAAAACCTCGGAAGCATCGTCGACCAAATAGGCACCTGCTTCGCTATATTGTAAATCGGAGTAAGACATCGGTATCCCGGCTCCACGTTGCACATATACACTGTGACCTTCTTCGGTAACAATAGCAACTCCTTCGGGCGTAAGAGCCAAACGAGTTTCTACATCTGCATTTTCTTTCGGAATTCCAATCGACAGCCGGGGTTGACTAGCTATTTCGCGCAACAGACACTCTTCGGGGAAAAGCGAACGTTTCTCTTTCGGATCTCGTTTCATGACTATGTAAATTTTAATGTTAGACTACAAAACTAAGCACTATTCTCGGAATAAGCAAATAATAAAATGGTTATTCGTTGTTATTCATAGTAATTTACAGTTATTTCTTCCATGTGTCTAAACAAGAAACCTGCTGTTTCGTTCTTTAATAAGTCATCCATTATTTTCAGATTCCACAGATTTTTAAATTTATAAGTAGTTCCCAATATTTAATGATATATTTCTATCACAATAGCACACATAGAAATAGTGGAAGAAAAAGACTTAGGTCACATAGTAAAAGTATCTGTTCTTAGTCTTCGATCTTCTATTTAAAAACTACTGTGAACTATTGTGATAGAAACATATCAATAAGAATTATCATTCATTTGGCTAAATCAGTATCTTTGCACCCAATATGGAAAATAAAAAACTAACAGGGCACATAGCTCTTTTTTCGGCCAATGTAATCTTTGGTATCAATAACCCCATTTCGCGGACATTAATGCCCGAAATACTTAGTCCGTATACACTTACTTTTTTTCGGTTGGCAGGTGGCATGTTATTATTTTGGGCGGTTGCAATCTTTACCAAGAGGGAGCATGTGCCACCTAAAGATATTTTTCTGCTATTTATTGCATCATTTTTTGGCTTGACATTGAACCAGCTTCCATTTTTTGTGGGTTTATCCATGACTTCGCCCATCGATGCGTCTATTGTTGTCACCATGCTACCTATTGTTACCATGATATTGGCAGCCATCATTATCAAAGAACCCATCACGCTGATGAAAGCTATAGGTGTGGTGGTCGGTGCCTCGGGAGCCTTATTGTTGATTTTCAGTAGTCAGACTAAACATGCCGGAAATGGAAATTTCTGGGGAGATTTGATTGTTTTTTCGGCCACTATTTCATTTGCCATCTATCTCACCGTTTTCAAAGGTCTGATAACACGGTATTCGCCCGTCACCATTATGAAATGGATGTTTTTGTTCTCCACCATTGTTTGTGCGCCTTTTTGTTACAAGCCATTGATGCAAACCGATTTTACATTGCTGAGCGCCGACACCTACTGGCGCATAGGATATATGGTTGTTTTTGCCACTTTTCTGGGTTATCTGCTTGTTCCCATCGGACAAAAAGTGCTTCGGCCCACCACGCTGAGCATGTACAATTATGTTCAGCCGGTAGTAGGCTCGTTGCTTGCTGTGATCATGGGCATAGATATTTTCGGATACGAAAAAGCACTGTCGGGAGTGTTGGTCTTTGCGGGGGTTTATATCGTTACGCAAAGTAAATCGAAGGCACAGATGGATGCCGAAAAACAAGCAAAAGGAAAATAGTTGCTGCATGCCGGCAACAGCAAAGCAGGGTTTATATCAACAGCACGCAAATAACGCAAATGGCACAAATTTTCGCAAATAGGATTTGCAAAGCAGAACATTATTTGCGAAAATTTCAATTCGATAAGATTGCGTGTTTTGTGTTGTTTTCATTTTAAAAAGACTGTTGAAACACCCTCTTGTTTTTTCTGAACAAACACTTCATCTTCATCTGTCTCCCTATCCATTTTCGTATTTTTCTCCAATTATCCCCTGTCTAAACTGGTTAAAAATCCTTCTTTTTTTAACGTTCCAAGGTGCATGTCCAAAAATATTTTTATGTCCAAAAAATAAGCCTTGATTACCAGTAACTTGCAAAGACCTTGAACACGCTTTTGTCCAAAAAAAATTGGCTGTTTTTTTTTTGATGATTGAAAAATCATTATTAACTTTGAATCAGAAAAACAGTTAATTAGCTTCACTTCTAAATTTTAGAGAGTCGCCGGGCACATAAATAAAGTGTTGCATCGTACAGAAAGCGGTTGTTGAGAAGTCGGAACCCGGTTGCACGCGTACGAATACTAACTCGTCGGACTAAGAGAAGCCGTTCACGCAGGTGAAAACACCTTTGTAAATGCAAAACAGCCCTTCCACGCGTGTGGAAGTATCGTCAAGTCACAAAACAGAGCTTCCACGCGTGTGGAAATACTGTCAAGCGACAAAACAGAGCTTCCACTCGTGTGGAAGTATCGTCAAGTGACAAAACAGAGCTTCCACTCGTGTGGAAGTATCGTCAAGTGACAAAACAGAGCTTCCACGCGCGTGGAAATGCCGTCAAGTGACAAAACAGAGCTTCCACGCGTGTGGAAGTATCGTCAAGCGACAAAACAGAGCTTCCACTCGTGTGGAAGTATCGTCAAGTGACAAAACAGAGCTTCCACGCGTGTGGAAATGCCGTCAAGCGACAAAACAAAGCTTCCACGCGTGTGGAAGTTTTAGAAAACCGAAAATACAGCACTTCCAGGCAGGTGGAAGCGCTTATTAGATAACCAATATATTAATGATTAAAACACAACAGTATGATTAAAGTATTTTTATTGAATTTTATTCGTCAAATGGATTTCTTTCAGGTAATGATCTTAATCCGTAATTATGTAAAGAAGTTGGACCTGAAGGCACTGAAGATCGAAACGCAGGTCACTGAGTTTGACACCCGCCTAAATGCTCTCGATGAGTCGTTGAAAGAATCGAGAAAAACGGGAAAAACGAAAAAACTGCGGGAACTGGACGAGTTGCGCGATGAGATGGTACAGGGACTTTACGGGCACGTAAAATCGCAGGTCAACTATCCCACACCCGAAGTGGCTCTGGCAGCGCAGGATTTGTGGTTGATATTCGAAGGCCTTGGAACCAAGATTTACGATTTACCGGATCGTGAAGAATCAGGGAAACTGGTCACATTGCTTGGCAAACTGAATGAACCGAAAAACATTACCAAGCTGCAAACCACCACCGGCTTACCCTGGAAGGAGCGTCTGGAAGATTATAATAAACAATTCGTCGACCTGTACAGCGACCGCACTGCCGTGGAAGCCAACTACGAAGTAGGACGCGTAAAAGCCGACCGCGCCAAAACGCAGGCTGCATTTACCGACCTGTGCGAACAAATAAATGCGCTGGGTCGTGTAAACGGAATGGCACCTTACAAAGAATTGATTGATTTTATTAATCGCGCTGTCGATGTCGCCCGCATTACAGCCGATCAACGATCTACAGTAGCCAAAAATAACGCCAACAAAGCAAACGATACCGCTGCTCAAAAATAAATCGGGCAGTTGACTCTAACATCAATACGGTTTTTAATGGTTCCTGCAGGCCATTTAAAAACCGTATTTTTTTTCTGTCCCACTCGCCCTAAAATTGTTTACTAAAAAAGCCTGTGCGTTAATTGTTTTTTGTATGTTTGTGGGGGAAAATAATGACAACTAGACACTGAGGGGATAGTGAAAATAAAAATAATTTGGTAAGACTATGTATTAGCCTTAGATGTTAATAAAAAATGTATAATGAAAATAAAGACGATGTGCATGAAGTGTGTAATTCCAGAAAACGGTAACATTTCACAAGAAAAAATTGATGAACCAATGTGGATAAATTTACAAATAAATGATGAAGGCATTTATCCATTTACGTGTACAAACGGACATGAAAATGTCCTAATTCAGCAAGAAGAAAAGTTTGAACTTTTATTTGAATCAGCGGCATATGCAATGTCAGATGGTCATTTTAAAGAAGCAGTTTCAAGCATTGCTTCTAGTATTGAAAGACTATACGAATTTTCTATAAATGTAATTGCGCTAAAAAATAAAATTGAAACTAAAAACCTGGAAATAGCATGGAAGAATGTAAGTTCTCAATCTGAAAGACAGTTAGGAGCATTTATTTTTTTATATCTTCTTGAATTTAAAGAATGCCCACCTCTTCCTAAAGAAAGGCAAACGAAATTTAGAAATAAAGTCATTCATAAAGGTTATTTTCCAACCTTTGAAGAAGTCTTAGATTTTGGGGAAGAAACTTTAAAAATAATGTTTGATATATTGATTGTTTTAAGACGAGAATGTAAGGACGCTATTCAAGAGTACCAAATTACCAAAATTAAAGAAAGGTCTGAAAAAGCTAGTCAGATTTCAGGCATCCCTAGTAATTTCAGTTTATCGACTATTATCGGTATGGCATTAAGTGATGAACTATTCGCACGTGATGTAACATTAAAGAAAGGCTTGAAAAGAATCGAACAATTCAAAAAATTCTAACCGTATTTTTAGTGCTATTGGTACCCGCTGCTGCCGCACGATGCATCGTGTGGCAGTTATCTGAACCTTGATGAAGCAGATAAATCAGATAAAGACAGATACTCTGAAATCAGATAAATCATCTTTATCTGATTTAATCGTGGTTCAGACGGTTATGGGCAAATTGCTGCTGATATCTTCCTCCGTTGATGCGATTGCATTGTGTGGCAGTTGTCTGAACTTGGATGAAGCAGATAAATCAGATCAAGACAGATACTCTGAAATCTGATAAATCATCTTCATCTGATTTAATCGTGGTTCAGACGGTTATAATGAGGAAATCCGGTAGGACGGGAGTAAATTCATGTTTTGTCACTTGCAAAGTTAAGAATTTTCTATTGGTGCAAAAGCCGATAGTCATTTTACTTTATATACATAAATAAACATCAAAAGTATATATGAATTCAGTAAGTAGTCGTTGGGCTGTCACTTTTACATGCATTTTATTTCTAATTGGACAAATTGTTTTAGTAGATCATATCTCTGCTCAAAAACTCATAACAATTAGGGGTTTTGTGTTGGATGAGATAACTAAAAATTCTGTTCCTAGTGCAACAATCAAGTTGTCGAAAAATAGGATAATTGTAGCTAAGTTTGATGGAAAGTTCGAATTCAGCTGTTTGCACGAGGATACTTGTATGATCACTGCAATAGGTTATTGTCCTCGTCTGTTGAGCGTTCATGATTTGCTTACTGATTCGTCAAAGTGTAATGTGCTTATGCAACCAGTCACTTATCAGCTTCGTTCGGTACATGTAGATGCTGAAAAAAAGAAAACTAAAATTTCAAAGGCTTTGGATTTACTGTCTGACGTATCGCACCCCTTCACATATTTCAGTAGAGAAGAAAGATTCAAGCGCAGATTTGCAAAACTCAATTCAAACAGTGTCTTTTTCTCTCAAAATATATACTGGGAAATCAATCGCCAGTTAATTGTAGAAATAAGTAAACTAAGAGCTGAGGACTTAGATAAATGCATAATATATTGCAATACTCATATTGTTTTGTCGCCTAACGATGATGAGAGTTCCATTAAAAATAAATTGCTACTTTTAATTTCCGATTATTTTAAAAGAATTAAAAGCCCCTCCGCTGGCGCGGTTCTGTGAACCGTGACAAGATAAAGGAAAGAAATTATTGAAAGATGATGTTGGCGTTATGGGTTATAGCAGAAAAAAAAGACAGTTTTGCTTTTTAGAATAAAATCTTTGACGAACTGTCCGCTTCGTGACTCGACTTGACGAGCAAAACGTGACAACTTTTCCTCGATTTCAGACATTTGCTTGGCGGACAATTCCTCGCAGATTTTTATGGAAAGAGAATGAAAACTGACTTGTTACTCGACTATAGCAATAACGACTGAAATGAATAGAAACTATTGACAACAAGAAAATGAAAACAAAGAACTTGATTATTTTGGCTTTAAGCATTTGCTTGTTGACGACATTGGCAAATTGTATAGAGAAACACTCTGACAGCAAAACTAGAAGTCATAAAGAATTACGAAAACTAGAAAAATCTGACTCTTCAGCGGTCGAAACAGATTATATAGAGACAGAAGAATCTCCTACATTTCCAGGCGGAGAGTTTAAACTATTAGAATTTATTGACAAGCAAATAGACAAAAAGACTGTTGGAAACTTGAAATTGAAAGAAGGAAAAGTTGTTGCCAATTTCCAAATAGACACAACTGGACAAGTTATCAACTTGAAAATAATTAGATCATATAATCAGGCTGTCGATTCTGAATTCATTCGAGTATTGAGATTAATGCCAAATTGGAAATCGGGAAAACAACTTATGAATGGAACAAATGGACCTTGGGTGAAAACGAGAGTGAGCATGACATTGCCATTGAAGATTCCATACAAACATGAATGAAAAGACACGACAAAACCAAGCTACTAGCACCTAACCCCCCGCTGGCGCGGTTCTGTGAACCGTGACAAGACAAAGGAAAGAAATTATTGAAAGATGATGTTGGTACGAATTGCAAATTTGCACCAGCGAGGGTGAGCTCAGTCGAACAGGGTTGGGGTCGTCAATATTCTCCCTTCCCAAATTAATCACTAACTTTGACGTGTAAATCGCAGCGCTGTTTCCAAACAGGCTAAAAACAACATTGACACACGTAAACTCCTCTATGGAAGATTTTTTTCCCAATCAACGATATACCAGCAAAGGCGAACCTGAACTGGGCATTGGCATTCTGATCGAAGTCGGTAACCGAAAAGTACACGTTTATTTCCCCCTGTCCAACGAAAAGCGGCAGTATGCTGTGGAAAGTGCTCCCTTGCGTCGGGTTATTTTTAAACCGGGCGATACCGTACTGGACACTAACAATCAACCCTTGCTTATTCAGCATGTTGAACCGGAGGGTGAGTTGTATATGTATTACGGCAAAAACCGAAAGTTGTCCGAAGCTGAGCTTGGCAATATGTCGGTAACGCATGGGGTGGAAGACCGGCTTTTTGCGGGTGATGTGGAGTCTCCACAAACTTTTGCCTTACGCCGCGAAACCCTGCAACACGATTACAGAAGGCGATTGTCTGCCGTAAAAGGGTTTGTGGGTGGACGAATAGATCTGATTCCCCATCAGCTTTATATAGCTCACGAGGTAAGTTCGCGTTATGCACCGCGTGTGTTGCTGTCCGATCAGGTGGGTTTGGGAAAAACCATTGAAGCATGTCTTATTCTGCATCGCCTGTTGCTGAGTGGACGCATATCGCGGGTCATTATTCTGGTTCCCGAGTCGCTGGTACATCAATGGTTTGTAGAAGTGCTGCGCCGGTTTAACCTGTGGTTTCATATTTTTGATGAAGAGCGCTGTGCCTCGCTGGACGGCAGTGCACCGGATGGTAATCCTTTTCTGGACGATCAACTGATTCTTTGCAGCACTGAGTTTTTAGCCGGTTCTGACAAACGTGCTCAACAAGCCATCGCTGCCAGTTGGGATATGTTGGTGGTGGATGAAGCACATCATCTGGAATGGTCGGTCGACAGCGTAAGTCCCGAATATGCCGTAGTGGAACAATTGAGCAAAGTGGCCAAAGGCCTACTGCTTCTCACCGCTACCCCGGAACAATTGGGAGAAGAGAGTCATTTTGCCCGACTCCGCTTACTGGATCCCAACCGTTATTCGAACTACGATGATTTTATACAGGAGTCGTCCGACCCCCGAAACATTGCCGATATCGTAGAGAAACTACACCTGGGGAAAAAGTTACCGGCTAAGGATACAACGTTATTGACCTCCATTTTTTCCAAAGAAAGAATACAAGCGCTCGCCGAAGGAGGAGATGCTGCAAGGGATAAACTGATTGAAGATTTATTGGATCAGCACGGTCCCGGGCGCGTGTTGTTTCGCAATACCCGATCGGCCATGACCGGATTCCCAACCCGTAAAGCCCATCTGATTCCGTTGTCGGAAACCGAAGATCCGTCTTTGTGGGCGGAACGTTTTGCGAAGGAGTTTGCCCGTGATTTGCAACCAACAGATACATCCGACGAACACTATTGGTTTGGGGAAGATCCCCGCGTGCAATGGCTATTGTCGATGCTGAAGGAGCTCTACCCCGAAAAAGTATTGCTTATCTGCAAGAGTAAGGAAAAGGTGCTGGCATTGGAAGAAGTACTGACTAAACAGCTCGGTCCGAAAGTAGGTATATTTCACGAAGACCTCAGCATTGTGCAACGGGACAGGAATGCAGCCTGGTTCTCGGAGTTGGATGGTGCTCAGATTCTCCTGTGTTCGGAGATAGGCAGCGAGGGACGGAATTTTCAGTTTGCTCATCACCTTGTGCTGTTTGACTTGCCGCTTCATCCCGAATTGCTGGAGCAGCGCATCGGTCGGTTGGACCGAATCGGACAAACCGAGGAGATTCATATTCATATCCCTTACCTTGAAAACACGCCGCAACAGGTACTGGTGCGATGGTTTCACGAAGGACTGAATGCGTTTGAAGAAAACATAGAGGGTGGAAATGAGATTTCCAAATTGTTTGGTGAGCGATTGCTCAACGTTTCGCGGTCTGAGTCATTGACGGCTGCAAGTGCGGAGTTGGAGACCTTGATATCGGAAACATCCACCTTTAGAAAAGAACTTCAGAAACGCCTGGCCGACGGACGCGACCGATTGCTGGAGATGAATTCGTATCGGCCCGCAATAGCTGCGAAACTGGTGGAGCAAATTCAGGCAGAAGACAACGACAGAAATCTTGAAAACTATTTCATGAGAGTTTTTCATCACTTTGATGTGGAAGTGGAAGACCTGGCTGCCCGCACGTACTTTCTGCAACCGGCTTCCGAAATTACGGGGGTGTTTCCATCTATTCCGGCCGAAGGAATAGGGGTTACATTCGATCGGAAGCGTGCACTGAGCAGGGAAGATATGAGTTTCCTGAGTTGGGATCATCCCATGACAACGGCTTCCATAGATATGGTATTAAGTTCGGGTACCGGAAGTGCAAGCTTCGGCGTACTGCGGGGTTCCAACAGACCCGGCATGCTGCTGGAAATCCTTTTTGTGCTTGAAACAACCGGCGAGCAAAGCATCTATGTAGATCGTTTCCTGCCAAATACTCCGTTGCGAATTGTGGTAGATCATACGGGCAAAGATGTGACAGATAGTTATCCTGTTGAAACATTCGACAAAAAGTTGACAGCCGGCTCCATCGATCCTTTGCTGGACAACGAAAGGATGGTGGAGACCTTGTTGCCCGATATGATTTCGGCAGCCAAAAGTATAGCGGAAGCGCATCGCAAAGAAGAAATAGCCTGGGGAATGCTACGCATGAACCTCACGCTGAATCATGAAATAGATCGACTATTCAAATTACAAAAGAAAAATAAAAATATCAGACCCGAAGAAATGCAGATAGCAGTTGTTGAACAAGGAACGTTGGCTACCCTCATTCAACATGCACAACTCAGAATGGATGCCATTCAACTTATTCTTTGCCAGTGATCGTCTGTATGGTGGTTGTATCAAAAGCACGCAAATAACGCAAATTCTCACAAATATCACAGACTATGATTTGCGTAGATTTGTGATTTTTGCGTAATTTGCGTTCCTCTACATAGTAAACAAAAACCGGAATCACACAACAATGCTAACAACAAAACTAAGTCTTGAAGATAAATTACCGCTTACCTGTTCGCGTAGGGGAACCTGCTGTCATGGAAATCTGGTCATGCTGAATCCCTGGGAGCTGTTTTGCCTGGCTCGCGAGAAAAAAGTGAGTCCACGTGAATTTCGTGATTTGTATTGCGAGTCTGGCGGAATTCGTTTGCGCTTTGATGGTAAAGCCGGTTGGCAAGATAAAAAAGCCTGTAGTCTGTATATCGATAATGTTGGATGCAGTGTTCATGTAGGACGTCCGCTCGCCTGTCGGTTGTTTCCGCTTGGTCGGCAGATACAAAGTGAAGCGCTTAGCTATATGTATCAGGGCGAAGTGTTCCCGTGTTTGGATGGGTGTCCCGAAGTTACCGGATTACCACAGTTGACCGTAGGCGAATACCTGCAAGGACAGCAGACCGAAGCATTCGAAAAGGCTCAAAATGAATATTTGCAACTGATGCAAAGCTTAGCGGATATTGCCTTTGAGCTGTTGCTCGATACCGGTTTGGCTGAATCGGGAGATACCGAAACATTACCACTGTGGAGAAAGATGGGCAACGAGAATCCCGAAGTATTAGCAAGCAACATCGGATCGGATTGGATCGATAGCCTGATCATTCCTGATGTCTCGGTTGACACAAACGATCCGGTTTTATTTGTCCAAAAGCATCGTGACTTACTCTTACTACAAGCGCAGGAACAATTCGGAACCTTACAAACCATGCACGAAGTGCGCGAAGCATCTGTTTTAATCATGGGCATGGCCTTGCATCTGGCCCGTAGTTTAGGTGCAAACCCCGGGATACTTGCTGAGCATTGGGTTGATACGGCAAAGAAATATGGAGCGTAATGATGTAAAGTTCTGTCGGAGTTGGCTGCATGATAGCAGAACAATGATTGGTTTTTGCTGAAAATAATAAACCGGTTCGCTTAATCTTGAATAAGATTTTTCTATCGCCGAACATACTAAGCCCATTGGGGTTGAAAAGATCTTGTACGAAATAGTCCGCATATATTAAACATATATCCACCTTACGAACAAGATTTTTTATTTATTTTCGTAGCTGACTTTATTTCAAAAATTATGAAGAAAATATTCCTTCTGACCATCCTTACAGTTATCAGCTTAAACTCTTCGTGGTCGTTGCCATATAAAATAAGTTACTTAACAGCCGACAACGGTTTGTCACGAAATCTGGTAAATCAGATTTTCCGTGACTCCAGAGGGTTTATGTGGATTTCAACCAGCAATGGGCTCGACAGGTATGATGGGTACGACTTTATCCACTTTAATAGTCGAAACTTAGGAAATGTTCTGCAAAGTGATAATATTCACTGTATTGAAGAAGACAATAATGGCAATTTCTGGATTGGAACCGAAAACGGGCTTAACTTCTTCAACTATCAAACCGGCGAAATAGCAAATGCCATGTTGGATTCTAAGCTTAATCTGCACTCCAGCACCATAAACTTTATAAAAAAAGATGAATCCGGCGACTTGTGGATTGGCTCTGACAAAGGCTTGGTAAAACTACACTACACTGCTGATAATAAAATCCAAACAGAAATCATTTATCGAAGTAACTCTGCCATTACTGCATTTTTGCAACTCAATGGAAGTCTGTTTTTGGGTATTGATAATACCGTGTGTCGCTTGATAAAAGGAGCTAACGGAAAGTATAAGAAGGTAAATACAGACGAGAAATTAAAAAACTTTTTAGGGTTTGTAAATGTGTTGTATTACGACAATGGTTTAATCTGGGTTGGAACTTCTATCGGTCTTTACAAGTATGAACCGAATTCGGAAGTTTTAACTCCCTATCTGGCAAACCCATTTCGAAACACCTCTCTTTCGTCGAGTTACATAACCGATATCAATAAAAACAAAAACGGACAATTACTGATAGGAACCCTTATTGGCTTAAATATATACGATTATCGAACTGATAATTTTGAGCATATAAGCTCAGAAGCTAATTGGAATGGAGTTTCGCTGAATAATAATTTTGTCAGCTGTGTTTTTGTCAATGACAATTCCATCTGGGTCGGAACTGAAAAGGGGGGTATAAATCTCTTGACTCCTGATCCCAATATCTTCAGTAATGTTTTTTATTCTCCGGAAAATCCTACCTCTTTGTCCAAAAATCCGGTGAATTCCATTTATGAAGATAAATCCGGTGACTTGTGGGTTGGCACTGTAGAGGGAGGACTGAATCTACTGAAGCATGGTTCAACCGTTTTTTCTCATTATTATAGTGAGTTGGGTAATCTCAAATCATTAAGTCATAATTCTGTCAGCAGTATCTGTCAGGATTATCGTGGCGATTATTGGTTTGCAACGTGGGGGAGAGGAATTAATAGAGTGAAGTATGCAGACAGGTATAAGCCGGTATTCCAACAATTCTACAATGATCCAAATTCAAATAAATCCATATTTAATAATTTTGTTGCTGCCATGGCATCGGATGATAAAAGCCATGCATTGTGGGTGGGTACACGCCTTGGACTGGATTATCTTGACCTGGATAACGATCAATTTACCCACGTTTTAAGTTACTTACCATTAGAAAAGCGTCCAAAGTTTATAACCGGAATGTATATTGACCATAATCGACGGTTGTGGGTAGGTGCTGGTAATGGATTGTTCTGTATTTATTTGAATAAGACAAATATAAAACGGAACAAGATATATTACAAGCATTTTCGTTATGAATTGACGAATCCTGCTTCACACAAAATAGAGAAAATAAATTGTATACTGGAGACCAAAGAAGGTCATTTGTGGTTTGGGAGCAATGGTAACGGTATTTACTGCCTAAATGAAAAAGCGGATGGAATGAAATTCCAGAATTTCAATCAAAATACCGGATTGTTGGATAATGTGGTATATGGTATGCTCGAAGATGATGCGGGTAGGATATGGTTAAGCACCGACAAAGGTTTATGTGCCTACGATCCGACCAAAGATAGTAACAGAAGTTTCACTAAGGTAGACGGATTACAATCCAACCAATTCTATTGGGATGCTTTTTGCAAAGGTATAGATGGAAAAATGTACTTTGGGAGTGTAGCCGGATTTACCTGTTTTGATCCGTTGAAATCAAATCCGATATTAATCAAAAATAAAGCTTCGATTACCCGGATTAAAGTCCTGAATGAAGATATATTTCCACCTAATTTTAAAAATTCGGATCGTCATTTAAAATTTGAAGGAACTAATCTACATCAGATTGTACTCAAAGAATCCGACAAAACATTCAGCGTAGAATTTTCTGCACTTTGTTATAATCTGGCGGATAAGATTAAATATGCTTATCGCCTGAAGGGGTTTGACAATAACTGGACTGAGGTAAGTTCAGATCGGCGCTTTGCAACTTTTACCAACATCAAATATGGTAAATACGAACTTGAAATAAAGTGTACAAATACCGATGGAACCTGGTCTGACGAGCTTACGACTCTCAAAATAAAAGTAATTCCTCCGTTTTATAAAACATGGTGGTTTCTCCTTCTGTTTCTTAGTTCTTTGATTTATAGTGTATATCAATACTATGTTCATCGAATCAACTTATTGAAAAAACAAAAGATTCAGCTAAAGCAATTGGTGGAGGAACGGACTCATGAAATTGAGCAACAAAAAGAAATGCTCGAAGAACAAGCAGATCAACTCAAATCGAATATGGAAATACTTATTGAGCATCAGCAAGAAGTATCCCGACAGAATGAAATGTTAACAAACCAAAATCAGAAAATTACTCATCAAAAGGAGCAACTTATTACCCTGTCCAAGAAAGTGCAGGAGGCTAATCTGGATAAAATATCATTTTTCACTAATATTACCCACGAATTCAGAACCCCGATCACATTGATTCTTGGACCAGTAGAGCGATCGTTGAAATTGAGTACAAACCCGAAAGTTCTTGAACAACTTAATATTGTACAACGCAATTCCCGATTGTTGCTGACACTTATCAATCAACTGATGGATTTCAGAAAAGTGGATTCGGGTAAGATGGAATTGGTAAAAACACAACAAAATTTTGTAGAATTTCTGGATGACCTGATTTTACCATTCGAAGATCTGGTAAAAGACAGGGGCGTTACTTTCCGCAAACAATACCGCATCAATCCGGCCGAGTTTTTGTTTGACAGAGATAACATGCAAAAGGTATTGAGTAATTTACTCTCTAATGCAATTAAATTCACCCCTAATCAAGGAACTATTACAGTAGTTGCCAGTACCTATGTAGATAAATCAGATCAGAAAGAGCGGCTTTATGTGGCGGTAAAAGATACTGGCAAAGGTGTTCCCGAAGAAGACCAGGAAAAAATATTCGATCGTTTCTATCAATCTAAACAAAATCAGGCTTTCTCGGGATATGGACAAAGTGGAACCGGCATTGGACTTTATCTGTGTAAGCGAATCATTCAGTTGCACAATGGAAAAATTGAAGTGAAAAATCAAGCTTCCGGAGGAGCTAGCTTCCGGTTTATTATACCTATTGAACGCCGGATGTCAAGTGTTGTATCGTTGGATGGTGAACCTATTGAAATGACACTTGCAAATCAAACCGATGGGAATGATACAATTTCTGAAGACATTTCTAAAGGAAAACCTGTTTTATTAATCGTCGAAGATAATAGCGATATGCGCCAATATATTCGGTCCATTTTGAGCGATGAGTTTAATGTACTTGAGGCTCCTAATGGAGTTGTGGGACTTGAGGTAACTAACCGTTATCTCCCTGACTTGATTATAAGTGATATTATGATGCCCGAAATGGATGGTATGGAGTTTTGTAAACGGGTAAAAACCACTTTTACTACTTCGCATATTCCTATTATTTTACTTACTGCCAAGTCCTCAACCGATACTCAAATTGAAAGCTTTCAACTTGGAGCCGATGCATTTCTGGTGAAACCCTTTGATGAAGATCTATTAAAAGCAATAATCCGAAATCTGAGCGAAAAACGCAAACGAATTCAGCTCAATTTTGCCGAGAATATGGATCCTGAAACTTTGAACTTTGATAGCGAGTCCTTAGATAAAAAATTTATCGACAAAGCTTTGAGGGTAGTTAAGGAAAACTATACAAATCCGGATTTTGATGTAACTGAATTTATGGATGCCATGGGAATTAGTCGTAGCTTGCTACATAAAAAGCTAAAGAATTTGGCAGGGCAATCGGCCAGTAGGTTTATTCGTATTTACCGGCTCAACATTGCACGTGAATTGATCATAAAAAATCAGATAAATCATTCTTTGAATATTTCTGAGATTGCTTATGAAGTTGGATTTAATGATCCTAAGTATTTTACACGTTGCTTTACAAAGCATTTCGGTATTCAGCCCAGTTCTTTTTTTGATGATAAACAATTTGAGTAAGTGTTCATTCTTCCTCTAAAAAGAAGATTTCGTCCACCTTTAACCAATTAAAATCTATTTACTTTGTATAGTAAAAAAACCGGTTAGAAACTAAAACATGATTTTCAATATGAAAAAAAACAAATCTTTCGTGTTATCGATACTTTCGATTGTATTAGGAACACAACTAATCTTTTCGCAAACACATAACATTCAGGTCGATCTGAAAAAGGTTGGCTCTCCCATCCAAAAAACCATGTACGGCATCTTTTTCGAAGATATCAATTATGGTGCAGATGGAGGGCTGTATGCCGAACTGATCAAAAACAGATCTTTTGAGTTTCCCCAAAATTTGTTGGGCTGGACCACTTTTGGTAATGTGGAGGTTCGTACAGACGAAGCTCCTTTCCCCAACAATCCGCATTATGTCCGCCTTTCATACCCGGGTCATGATGAGAAACAAACCGGACTAGATAACGAAGGGTTCTTTGGTGTAGGCGTAAAGCAGAATGCTGAATATCGCTTTTCTGTTTGGGCTCGTTTGCCACAAGAAAATACTTCCGGAAGTATTCGGGTAGAGCTGATCGATCCGGAAAGTAATGTGTTTAGTACACAGAAACTGACTATCGATTCAAAAGAATGGAAGAAATATCAGGTTGTATTGAAAGCTGGTAAAACCGAAGCGAAAGCCCGTCTGCGCGTTTTCCTTACATCAAAAAATGCTGTGGATATGGATCACGTTTCTCTTTTCCCTGTTGATACATGGAAGGGTCGTGAAAACGGCTTGCGTAATGACCTGGCACAAGCGCTGTATGATTTACACCCGGGAGTCTTTCGTTTTCCCGGAGGTTGTATTGTGGAGGGAACCGATTTACAAACCCGTTACCAGTGGAAGAACTCTGTTGGGCCTGTTGAAAATCGTAAACTAAATGAGAACCGTTGGGAGTATACATTTCCAAACCGTTTCTTCCCCGACTATTTTCAATCGTATGGAATGGGATTTTTTGAGTTATTCCAACTATCGGAAGAAATAGGTGCCGAACCTCTTCCTGTTATTAGTTGCGGATTATCTTGCCAGTTCCAAAACAAAGATGACAAAGCTCATGTCGCTGTAAATAATTTAGATCCTTATATTCAGGATGCACTCGATTTAATTGAATTTGCTAATGGAGCTGTAACTACGAAATGGGGAAAACTACGTGCCGATATGGGACATCCGGCTTCTTTTAATCTGAAGATGATAGCTGTAGGGAACGAACAATGGGGAAAACTTTATCCCGAACGTCTGGAACCATTTGTAAAAGCAATCCGAAGTAAATATCCGGCTATTAAAATTATAGGTTCAGCCGGTCCAAATCCGGATGGAAAAGACTTTGAATTTGGGTGGAGTGAAATGAAACGACTGAAAGCTGATTTGGTAGACGAGCATTATTATAGAGATCCGCAATGGTTTTTGGCCAATGCAAAACGCTATGATAATTATGACCGAAAGGGACCGAAAGTATTTGCCGGCGAATACGCCTGCCACCCGCAAAACCGGAAAAATAATTTTGAATCTGCACTTTGCGAAGCTGCTTTCATGACCGGCTTTGAACGTAATGCCGATGTGGTTTATCAATGTACTTATGCACCGCTTTTTGCTCATGTTGAGGGATGGCAGTGGAAGCCGGATCTCATTTGGTTTGATAATTTACGTTCTGTAAAATCGCCTAATTATTATGTTCAGCAGCTTTATGGAATGCATGTTGGAACCAATGTGCTTCCTACTGTTGAAAATAAATTGCCGTTGGCCGGGCAAGATGGAATTTTCGCCAGTTCGGCACTCGATAAGAATAAAAATGAAATTATTCTGAAGATTGCCAATACGTCCAAAGAGGCTCGTAAAATAACTTATACTATTAATGGTTTAAAAGCTTCCAAACGAAAAGGAACACAAACCATCTTTGTATCTTCCGATATGGATGCCGAAAATACCTTGGATAAACCGGATAATGTTATTCCAACCGAAAAAGAAATTCGTATTTCCGGTAATAAGTTAGAGGTGGATCTTGCTCCACAATCATTTAATTTATATACGATAAAATTATAATTAGAAGTCGTGATATCGTTGATTAGCTAAAGCAAAGAATAAATCTGCTTTTAATCATTTTGCCATTTTCATCCTAAAGTTGATTCTATAATATTTATGAATCGATTTTAGGATGTTTTTTTATGAGGCAGCTTGCTGAAATGAAGAGACCTTGTGGAAATACATTTCAAAGTCTATTCATTTTAGCATACTGGCAATACGTTTCAATACAAGGGCTCTGTTTATTAGCCCCATTATATTTTTTCTGCACTATAGTTATACTTCTATATATGTAGGCAATGCATTTCAGTACGAAAAGCAATCCTTATACGTCTTGATTTATAGTAATTTATGAAGACAAATGAAATTTATTTTCTTTTTTTTCCTGGAATATACAATTGTCCTCTTTAAAAAAACATTTGTTTACGGCGTCGGCTCTAACTATTCATACATTTGCATTCATAAAATCAGAGAGAAATATAGTAATCATTAAAAAACAGAAGTCATGAAAGCACACAATTATCCTTAGTTTATTTCGAAATTATTCTTTAATGTCTATATTAAATCAATAAATACGAAAACTCACAAAATCTAAAAAGCATGTATAAAACACAGAAAGATGGAGCAACATATGCTCAAACATTAAAAAATCACACCAAATTAATTAGCTTTATGCTGATTCTTTTGATCAACAGCTTTTATGCTGTGTCAGGTTATTCACAATCCACACAAACCGTAAAAGGAAAAATAACCGATGCTAGTAATAATGGGTTGCCGGGGGTTTCTATTAAAGTAAATGGAACTTCCGCCGGAACTATCTCTGACCTTGACGGTAATTATACCTTGTCTTTATCACAAGATGCAAAATTTCTTACTTTCTCGTATATTGGAATGCTAACGCAAGAAATACGCATTGAAAATAAAAAGGTAATCAACGTATCACTTGTTGAAAATTCTGTAAATGTTGATGAAATAGTAGTTGTCGGCTACGGAACACAGAAGAAAAGCGATTTGACGGGTTCTGTTGCAGTGGTATCCGTGAAGGATATGAAAAAAATATCGAATAGCAACATGAGTACCATGCTCGAAGGCCGTATTGCAGGTGTAAGTGTATCAACAGACGGACAACCAGGTGCCGATCCAACAGTTAGAATAAGGGGTGTTGGTTCTTTCGGGGATGTTTCACCATTATATGTTGTTGATGGAGTTCCGGTAGGAACAACCATTCGCGATTTTTCACCGAATGATATTGAATCTATGCAGGTTTTAAAGGATGCATCTGCAGCAGCTATTTATGGGGCACGTGCAGCTAACGGTGTTATTATTATTACAACAAAGCATGGAAAAGAAGGCACTCCACTAAAAGTAGATTTCTCCGGTTATTTTGGTGTTGACAATGTTCCAAAGACAATTTCAGTTTTGAACAGTTCACAGTATCAAACTATCAATAATCGTAGCCGCGTCAATAATGGTAGTGCACTTTGGTCGGCCAATGATCCAACATCTTCTGATTATATAAGTGATGTAAATACTGATTGGCAAAAAGAAGCACTAAAAACAGGTACTCGTCAAGATTATAATCTTAATTTTGCGGGAGGTGGTAAGAGTTCAACATACAATCTCTCCTTAGATTATTATAATTCAAAAGGAACTCTGGTAGGAGTAGGTCCAGACTATAAACGCTATACTATCCGTGCTACAAATACAGCTGAAGTAGGTGTGTTTAAATTTAATTCAAACGTGACTTATTCTCATTCTGATCAAAACTCTTTAAATTCAACTGATCAATCGAGCTTTTCCGGAAGTAACCCTCCACTCATCGTTAAGATATTAGCTGCAATTCCGACCCAAAAAGTTTATGATTCTTCTACTTCAACGGGCTATGGTACCTATAATACCGCCACTCAGGGAGAAATGTACTCTTTAAATATGGTGGCCATGAATAATATTTTAAAATCGAGTACCAATGTTGATCGTATTTTGGCAAGTGGCTCAGCTGAAATAGACTTTAATAAGATTCTTAATCTTAGAAATCAAACATTAAAATATAAACTCAATGTATCATGGGATAAGACCTATGCTAAAGACTTAAACTGGATTCCGGCATTTAGTCTCACAGATTTTTATACTAATAATGTGGCTAAACTGGATGAAGGATACAGAAATTATAGTACAGGATTGATTGAAAATACGCTAAATTATTCAGGAAAATTCGGATTGCATAAAATAGATGCTATGATAGGACAATCTTTTCAGGCGGATAATTATAACACTGTAACTGGACATGCCGAAGGGTTTACAACTCCCTATTACATAGAGTTGGCAAATGGACAAACAACTACTAGTTCAAGTTACAGTAATGCCCATTATTTGTCCTCGCTTATGGCTCGTTTGAATTATGACTACGATGATCGATACTTATTGTCTGGAACAATAAGAAGAGATGGCTCTTCCCGTTTTTCAAAAGCTAATCGTTTCGGATATTTTCCTTCCGTATCGGTAGGATGGAAAATAAATCACGAAAAATTCTTTACTGTCGATGAGCATACTATCTCTGATTTGAAATTGAGAGCTAGTTGGGGTGTACTTGGAAATGAAAATATCGGAAATTATCAATATTTGCAATCGGTTAATCGGAACTATGTATATAATTTCAATAATACAGTTGTATATGGAAGTAGCGAATCATCTGTTGTAGATAACAATATCAAATGGGAAAGTAAACGTATGGCCAATGTCGGTCTTGATGCCAGTTTCCTAGATCATGCATTCGATTTTACAGCAGAATACTATAATTCAAGAAGTACAGATTTGCTGGTTAATGTAACTCTTCCTTATTCAGTTGGTTCAATTGTTACCAACCCTGTTGTAAATGCAGGTACCATGGAGAATCATGGTTTTGAATTTACGTTGACGTATCATAATCACAAAAATCCATTCAAATTTGATATTTCTGCAAATGGTGCTACATTAGCGAACAAAGTAATTAGTCTTGGTAACAACGGACAACCGATTTACGGAGTAGGATCGATTTCGGAAGAAGGAAAAGAAGTTGGGCGTCAATATGGATATGTGTATGATGGCATTTTTCAGTCGCAAGCAGAAGTTAATGCTGCTAATGCTTTAGCAGTTTCAAAAAATGGAGTCGGTTCGGTTTACCAATCCTCATCGACTTCCGCAGGAGATGTCAAATACAAAGACTTAAATGGCGACGGTAAAATTACATCTGCAGACAGAACAGATTTAGGTAGTTCTATTCCACATTTTTCGTATGGTTTAAATTTTAGTGCATCGTATAAAAATTGGGATTTTTCACTGTTCGCACATGGTGTAACAAAATTTTTAGTTATCGACAATACATATCGTACTTTGATGCATACGGCAGGCGGACTAAACTGGTCTACGGACATTTTGAATAGTTGGACTACAACTAATACGAATACTGATATTCCAAGAGTTGTTTATGTTGATGGCAATGACAATGATAGAAATTCAAATCGTCCGGGATGGTTACAAAATGGTGCTTATCTGAGATTGTCGACTATATCTATAGGTTATACATTACCTCAACATTTGACTAAGAGTGTTTTCTCCTTGGTCAGAGTATATGGTACTTGCCAGAATGTGTACACCTTTACTTCTTATAAAGGATACAATCCGGACTATGCAGGTAGTGTATGGAACCCTGGTTATAATGCAGGTTCATACCCAACTCCCAGAACCATTATGTTTGGAGTTAATTTAAGTCTTAAATAATCTATAAAAAATAGTATGAAAAACATAAAATATATTCTAGCTGCACTATCGTTTGCAGCATTGTTCGCCTCGTGTGACAATAAATTAGATGTCACAAATCCAAATCTACAGACTTCTGCTGATTTTTGGAAAACTGAAAGCGAAATAGCAGAAGGTGTAACAGCCATTTACAACCGTCTTATTTTGGATGGAACTTATATGCGTACATTACCTCTTCTTGAGGATGTTCGTGGAGATGATGTTTATTCGGAGTCTCCCTGGACTATCTATCCATTGACTGGTAATTTTACGGTACAGGCAGATTACGATGTATTGCAGTGGCCATGGAGGGATTTGTATCAGTTGATTGCTAAAGCCAATTTGGTATTTTATAATGCTCCGAATGTTACATTTACCAGCTCAGATTACAAAAACAGATTGTTAGGGCAGGCATATTATCTTCGTGCACTCGCGTATTATCAATTAATGGAGAATTATCAGGTAGTCCCATTAGTTCTTACTAAGCCTCTTGATCAAAAGGATTATTACCCAGCTACAGCAACACGTGCACAGATATTTGCAGCCATTGAATCTGATTTATTGAATGCGCAATCTATGCTACCTAAAACGTATTCTGATGTAACCGGAGCCGATAAAGGACAAAAAGGAAGAGCCACCTGGGGTGCTGCCACTGGATTGCTGGGAAAGCTCTATATGATAGAACAAAAATGGTCTGATGCCGCTGCGCAACTTAAAGCTATTATTGATTCTAATCAATATAGTTTAGTTGCAAATTATGGAGATAATTTTAGCATGTCGAATGAAAATAATTCAGAATCATTATTTGAAGTCCAGTTCTTAAATGGTGTTGGAACAACCGAAAATTGGTTGGGAGATCCTACTTCATCTTGGAAGCAAGCCAGTTGTCAGGATTATTGTTACGGAATATCTGCATTCGGAGCTTGGGAAGATTTTCATCCTACCAAATGGCTTTATAATGAATTTAAAAAAGAAAGATGTAAAGATGGAAAGCTAGATCCCCGACTGTACTGGACTATCGTGTCGTATGAAAAAGAATATGATACGTATCCTACTACCGATGGAAGGTCAAACACTATTTTTGGAATACAACCTTATTCTACAAATAAAATTGATAGCACTAACACTAAAATTTATATTGCAAAGTATACCTATGCACGCCTGAGTGGACATACTTCTGAAGGTGATGGATCCAGAGATAATTCCGGTATAAATTATCGAATTATGCGTTATGCCGAGATTCTTCTCCTTTATGCCGAAGCATTAAATGAGATAAACGGACCTACATCAGATGTATATTCATATATACAGGAAGTTAGGACCAGAGCTAATTTGCCCGACCTTGCAACTACGCAACCCAACTTAAGTCAGGCTCAAATGAGAGATCAGATTGCTCATGAAAGAGCTTTGGAATTGGGAATTGAAAGTGTCCGGTTCTTTGATATTATGCGCTGGGGCTGGTTGTCTGATGCAACAAAATTAGCTGCAGTAAGAAGTCATGACTCCGAATTTAACACGTGGGTAGTAGGCCATGAATATCTTCCGATTCCTCAACTGGAATTAGATGACAATCCTAATTTAACTGGAAATTCAGCCAATTAATATTGCATTCATGCCCTTGCTATTTAAGCAAGGGCATGTTTAGTACATTGTAAAATAATAGATTAATAGTTATTCTTATGCATAAGTGTTTTGTTCCTTTTGTTATTGTACTTCTATCTTTCTCTTCTTGTTCGAAAACTGATGTACCAAACAGTACAACTTCAGGAGGAACTGCTAGTGATACTACCACAACAGCGTTTGACATCAATTCTATTGGTGATACTTATGCTAATCTGGCATCTTTTGATTATTGTGATAAATGGGGATCCTACAATGTTCATGATCCATCCATAAAGAAATTTGGAGATTATTATTATTGTTATTGCACTGATGTTGGATATGGTATCACCGTGCGTTCTGGTATTCAAATCAGAAAATCTAAAGATCTTGTGCAATGGACTTTTGTCGGGTGGGTATTTTCTTCTCTTCCTGCTCTGGGTTCAGCTTATATAAAGCAGATGGGAGGAACACCTTATGATGCGCTTTGGGCTCCTTACGTGATGAAGGTTGGTAGTGAATATCGCCTTTACTATTCATTGTCCTCTGCAGTATCTCGTTTAAGTGTGATTGGATTAGCAACTGCAAGTTCTCCTACCGGACCATGGACTGAAAAAGGTTTAGTGGTTACTTCTGCTAATGACGCCTTAACTCAGACTAATGCGATTGATCCTACAGTTATTACGACACCAGCAGGTGATCAATACATGTATTATGGCTCAGCCTGGGATGGCATATATATTCTGAAGCTAGATCCAACAACGGGGCTTGTCGCCAACAGCGGTGATAAAGGAGTTCGTATAGCAAACAGAGGATTTACAAATGGCAAATATAATGGAAACATTGAAGGAGCTGAAGTTATTTACAACCCGGACTTAAAAAAATACTTCTTGTTTATTGCTTACGATTGGTTGCAAACAAAATACAATACCCGTGTATGTAGAGCAGATAATCCTACAGGGCCTTATTATGACTATAATGGGGTGGATGCAAATACAAACATTGATCATGGTCCAATGATTATTGCTCCATATCAATTTACCGGACATGGCGGTTGGCAAGGAACATCTCATGTTAGCGTATTTGACGATGGTAGTGGTCAATATTATATTGCACATCAGGGGCGTCCGAGTGTGAATAGTTATTTTATGGATTTACATGTTCGTAAATTATTTTGGACATCAGATGGATGGCCCGTTGCTTCTCCTGAACGTTATGCCTGGGAGGGTAATACGACTATTTCAAGCGATAGTATTGCAGGAAACTGGGATTATATTTCGCTTGGTTATCATATTGTACCCGGTTATTCAGCCGAACAGACTTCACCTGATTTACAAGTTGCAACATCGTTGACAATCTCAGCGAACGGAACTGTCAACGGAGATGCCGGCAGTACATGGACCTATAATGCGCCTTTGTTGCAAATCAACTGGAGTACTGGCAATATAGATAAAGTATTAGTGCAAAGAGGACATGATTGGGAAAAGACAGGAAGACCTAAAACAGTTGTTTTTTCAGGGTTAAATAATAACGGAACTGCTGTGTGGGGTAAAAAATTATAGCATTATTCTTATTGGATAAATCCGATTTATATTCTCTTTTTATTTTATTGATTGCTTATATTTTACGTTGTTATCATTTTAATTCAAGTAACTCAAATGCTCCTAAAGACTAACAAAACTGACGAATCAACCAGAGAAAGAAAGGTAGTGAAGAAATACAACTACCTTTTTCTCATTCTGATTGCTTTCTTTTTCTCTTCCATGTCATTCTCTCAAAACAACGTAATTGTTCATGATCCGGTAATTATCAAACAAGATAGTACGTATTATATTTTTTGTACCGGTTGGGGAGTTTCTGTTTTCTCGTCGAAGGACATGAAGAGCTGGAAGAATGAGCAACCGGTATTTGCAAAAGGGCCTCAATGGGCTACGGATTCTATTCCTTCTTTCGCAGGGCATATCTGGGCACCGGATATTTCTTTTTACAACGGAGAATACTACCTGTATTATTCGGTTTCGGCTTTTGGAAAAAACACTTCTTGTATTGGCCTGGCAACGAACAAAACACTTGATCCGAAAGACCCTGCATTTAGCTGGATAGATCACGGGAAAGTGATTCAATCTATTCCGGGGAAAACAAACTGGAATGCTATTGACCCCAACCTGGTTATTGATGAAACCGGTATTCCGTATTTGTGTTTCGGCTCTTTTTGGGATGGCATTAAAATGGTAAAGCTTTCGCCGGATGCAAAGAGTGTAGATGAAGATCTTAGATTTATTCCCACAATTGCTTCCCGAAAAACAGATCCGAATATGGAAAACCCTCCGGCAGTGGAAGGCAATCCTGTCGATGCCGGTGGAAATGCCATTGAAGCACCGTTTATTTTCCGGAAAGGAACGTATTATTATCTGTTTGCTTCCATTGATTATTGTTGCAAGGGAATAAATAGCACGTATAAAATGATTGTCGGTCGATCGGAAAAAGTTACCGGTCCTTATGTAGATCAGGCGGGAGTCCCGATGATTAAAGGAGGGGGAACCATTGTTCTACAGGAAGATGATAACTGGCATGGAGTGGGACACAATGCAGTAGCCACTTTTGATGGAATTGATTATCTGGTTTTTCATGGATACGATGCTCATGATGATGGAAAACCAAAATTACGAATAGAAAAACTAAAATGGAATAAGGAAGGTTGGCCTTTAGTTGTTAGTAATTGAATAAAAAAGTTGTAGTTAATGAGGAAAAGCAGAGTTTTAAACGACTCTGTTTTTTTTGCGAGTGGCGGTCATTTTATCTGAGAAGGACAAACCCGTCTAAAAAAGTATCATTATTGTCTATTCGGGCGCACAGGCGGTGAATCAGAAAAGATAAATTAATATATTTGTACTGGAAAAGATTAACGGACTTAAGCAAGTCGGATAGTAAGTAAATGATGATTATTATTGCTATGTTTTTTATCACAATAGTTCACACTAGTTTTAAATAGAAGATATAAGACTAAAAACATATAGTATTATCTCGGGTATCGGGATAATTTCAGACTAAGCAAAAGTATCGTCAGATACTTTTACTATGTGACCTAAGTCTTTTCTCCCCCATTATTTCTCCCGAGTATCGGGATGTTTCCTATGTGTGCTATGTGATAGAAACATATCATTAAATATTGTAAACTACTTATATCCGGAATTCCTCACAAAAATAAAATTCAGCTATATTTCAATGAAAAAACTTACTCTTCTCTCATTCGGACTTTGGTTTATGGGCCAGTCTCTTTTAGCTCAGGGCACGGTGGAATCGTATAACCGTGCTTTTTCGCTTCAGGATAAATTTAAAGACAAAGTATTTTACTCCAATGTAACTCCTCAGTGGATTGGAAACTCCAGTCGATTCTGGTATGTGCAAAATGCGCCACAAGGGAAAACCTATGTACTTGTTGATGCACAAAAAAAGACCCGCGCCGATCTTTTCGATCACAATAAACTGGCGGTGGAACTGGCATTGGCTACCGATAAACCTGTTGATGCAAAGAAACTGCCCCTTCAATCGTTGAAAGTAACCGAAGCGCTAGACAGTTTGCACTTTGTGTACAATTCATACAATTGGACGTATGCCTTTAAGCAGAACTCACTCAAAAAAGGCGACAAAGTGGTTGCGGTTAAAGAAGAATACTGGGGAAAAGTAGATACGGAAAGGGAAGGAAAACCGGTTGTTTCGCCCGATAAAAAGCTATCGGCTTTTGTCAAAGACAATAATCTGTACGTGAAAGACCTAAAAACAGGTACGGAAAAAGCTCTGAGCGCTGATGGTACCAAAGAAGATTATTATTCGGCTTATCCGTATTGGTCGCCGGACTCAAAGAAAGTGGCTGTGATGCGCATTCACGGTGCTGAGACCCGACAACTGTATCTGATAGAGTCATCGCCGGCCGATCAGTTTCAACCTAAACTCCAAACCCGCGACTATGTGAAACCGGGCGATGTATTACCCGTTCGTACGCCGGTTATTTTTGACATCGTAAGTGGCGATCAGAAAATTGCATCAAACGATCTTTTCAAAAGTCAGATGGATTTGAAAGGTTTCGAGTGGTTGCCCGATGGCAAATCCGTCATGTTCGAATACAATCAGCGCGGACATCAGGTTTATCGTGTCCTCGAAATGTCGGCTGAGACCGGAGAGATAAAAACTCTGGTAGAAGAAACAGCCAAAACCTTTGTGAACTACACACGCTATTTCCGCCAAACAGTAAACAATGGCAAAGAAATGATTTGGATGAGCGAACGTGATAACTGGAACCATTTATACTTGTACGACAGGCTGGCGGGGACAGTGAAAAACCAAATTACCAAAGGGGCATGGTACGTACGTGATGTGCTGAACGTGGATGAGAAAAAGCGTGAAATCATTTTCTCGGCCAACGGGATGAAGGACAATGAAGATCCGTATCTGGTGCGTTATTACCGCATCCGCTTTGACGGCACGGGGCTTACTTGCCTTACGCCCGAGGAAGGAATGCATCAGGCCTGGTTCTCCGACGATAAAAAGTATCTGGTAGACGTTTATTCGATGGTCAACAAAGCTCCGGTGACTGTATTACGCAGTGCGGCGGATGGAAAAATCATTATGCCGCTCGAAAAAGCCGACATCAGCGAGTTGCTCAAAGCCGGATGGATTGCGCCGGAACCTTTTGTAGCCAAAGGGCGCGATGGAAAAACCGATATCTGGGGAATTATTTACCGTCCGACCAACTTTGATGCGGCTAAGAAATATCCCGTCATTGAATATATCTATGCCGGACCGGGTAGCCAGTATACTCCCAAAACATTTATTTCGTACAACCGGAATATGTCCGCTCTTGCCGAGTTAGGTTTTATCCTTATTCAGCTGGATGGTATGGGAACTTCGTTCCGTTCCAAAGCATTTGAAGAAATCTGTTACAAGAACCTGAAAGATGCCGGATTTCCCGATCGCATCCTGTGGGCAAAAGCTGCGGCTGCCAAATATCCGTATATGGACATAGAACGTATGGGTATTTTCGGAGCCTCGGCAGGTGGGCAGGAAGCTATGGGTGGCGTACTGTTTCACCCCGAGCACTACAAAGCAGCTTATTCTTCGTGCGGATGTCATGACAATCGCATGGACAAGATATGGTGGAACGAACAGTGGATGAGCTACCCTGTCGACTCCAGTTACATTGCCAGTTCCAATGTGGAAAATGCACACTTGCTTACCCGCCCACTCATGTTAGTCGTAGGCGAGATGGATGACAACGTAGATCCTTCGACCACCTACAAGGTATGCAACGAACTGATAAAAGCCAATAAAGACTTCGAGTTGGTAGTGCTACCCGGCATGCCGCACACCATGGGTGGCGACTATGGCGAGCACAAACGCTTCGACTTCTTTGTAAAAAACCTGATGGGTGTTACACCACCCAGCTGGGACAAAGTGGTAATTAAAAAATGATTTAGCAAAAAGTATTCGGAGTGCGACTTTAAGTCGCGCCCCGAATATAAAATAAAATTTATTGACAAGGCTACTCAGAAATGGGTGGCCTTTGTTTTTTTTGATCTTACCCGAATCAACATCCTAAATATACTTTCCAAAAGTATCGCTATAAGGAAACATTCTGTATCTTTGCTCTCAAATCAACTACTTTATGGAAAAACTTTTTGAAATCGTTTTTTTTGAAGAAGTCTATGACTTCTTGAAGAGTCTTGATCGAAAGCATTACGAGAAGATACTTTATAATATAAGAAAATCTCAAGTGGAGAATGACCCCGAACTTTTCAAAAAGCTGAATGAAGACATCTGGAAATTCAGAACTTTGTATCAGGGATTGCAATACAGCTTGCTTGCATTTTAGGATAAAAGGGATAAAACAAATACCCTGGTCGTTTCAACTCACGGTTTTATAAAGAAAAGAAATAAGGTGCCCGACAACGAGATTCAGAAAGCCATTCAGCAGAAAATAAAATATTTAAATGAAAAATAAGATGAAAACATATAGCTTAGACGAAGTGCAGGATGAACTTATCGGTACTGTAGGAACGCCCGCTCGTGAAAGATTTGAATACGAGCTGCAATTAGATATGATAGGGAAAGCGATAAAACAAACCCGCCAGGAACGACACATGACTCAGGAAGAATTGGGCAAGCTGATTGGTGTGCAGAAAGCACAAATATCCCGACTTGAAAACAATGCTAACAATGTAACGCTGGATACTTTATTACGTGTTTTTACCGCTTTGAAAGCGAAAGTCCGGTTTCAGGTGGATTTACCGAATATTCATATCAATGTAGGAAAATAAAAAAGCAACTATCAGCCATAGGCCTTATGAAAATTGTACTAGCAACAATGCAATAAGATTATTAAACTGAATATATAGAAATGAGTAATTTAACTCCTGTTTTAAACGACCTTTCTTTGATATGGAATTTTGAAAAATATACTTATATTTGTGACCGATTACCTGATCAATTTAGTCTAACTCAGGAACTGATTTAGACTAACAAAAATGGACTGGAATTTAAAAAAACGAAAGGAATAAAAAAATGACTGAAACGACGATATATTCTATAGGACATGGTAATAAGCAGATTGAAGAGTTTATTGAAGAGTTAAAATCATTCGACATATATTATTTGCTTGACATAAGATCTAAACCATATTCTAAGTGGAACCCTCAATTCAATCAGGCTCAACTTGAGATTGAATTAAAAAGGAGTAAGATATCTTATGTATATGCAGGGGATTCCTTAGGAGGATTGCCGGAAGATAGAAGCTGTTATGACTATCAGGGGAAAGTTGTTTATGATAAAATCAAAGATAAAGATTTTTTCAAAAACGGATTAAAACGGCTTGTTTCTGCCAATGAGAATCATATTAAAGTCGCTATTATGTGTAGTGAATCAAAACCGGAAGAATGTCATAGAACAAAACTAATTGGGCAGGAGCTATTAAAAGATGGAATTTCGGTTAAACATATAATTTCCTGTTCGAAGTTCAAAACTCAGGAAATAGTGATGGGAGAACTAACAAAAGGAAATGGCACTGTAGATTTGTTTGGAAATGTAATTGATTTCACATCAAGAAAATCCTATTGAAAAATGGAATTTTTTACAATCGGAGTATTTAACTCGACAGAACAAGAATACTTTAAAAAGCTCTCAGATAATCATGTTGACACATTTTGCGATATAAGACAAAGGAGAGGTGTGCGCGGGTCTGAATATTCCTTTGTAAATAGTATATATCTACAATCTAAATTGAATGAACATGGTATTAAATACGGGCATATAATAGAATTGGCTCCGACAAGAGAGATTCGGGAACTACAAAAAAAGGCAGATAATGAGCTGGGCGAACATAAAAGAGATCGAAATCAACTGGGGAAAGTTTTTGCAACTGCTTATAGAGACATTATATTAAGTAAGTTTGATTTTGAAAATTTCATTGAAAAGCTGAAAGAAGTAGGTGCAAATCGTGTAGTTCTTTTTTGTGTTGAAGAAAAGCATGAGGCTTGTCACAGGTCAATTGTTGCGGAAAAACTTGAAAAACTTGGGTACAACATAACACATTTGTAATGGAAATCATAATAATATCAAAAACGCATAAAGGTCAGGCCGCTTGTGTAGGTGGTATGATAGTGGTCAATAAACAATTTGTACGGATTCTCAATCAAGGTAAAAGAGATCAGCCTGCAAATACAGATTTTAATATTGGAGATATTTGGGAGGTTGAGTTTACAAAGGCAAATAATATTATACCACCGCATATTGAGGATATTATAATTTTATACAAAAGGTTTTCAAGACGTGTTAGCAATGTGTCTGATTTTATTTTAAATAGTGGAGTCACAATATTCAGGGGTTCCCCGGAACATATATTCAATGGCAAACTTGGTTGGACAGGAAGTGGCGTAGGATATATCGAAAACAAAGAAAACTTGCCTGATAATAGTGTTGGTTTTTGGATTTCTGATATAGATTTGAAGTTTGATGGTACTCATTATCTCTATGATTCAGATAATTTCTTTGATCCAACAAAAAAAATTAAGTTTGTAGGGTTCCAATCGATTATCGATGTAATTCCCGCAGGAAAACTAATTCGAATTTCTTTAGCCAGATGGTGGAAACCCGAAGATTCGGAGATGAGTGAAAGATGTTACTTGCAACTATCTGGCTGGTACTGATTACTTATTCTCATGTCAAACTAAAAAAAAGCAGAACCATTCCAATGATTCTGCTTTTCTTATAGTTAGTCGTACCCATGCACCGACTAAAGGGTCTTTTATTTATTTTCACTTGTTTTTTTTGCTGTTGAGCGAGCTGATTCAATAACCTCAAAACCAAACTGGGTAAGCGATCGTGGAGTTTCGCGGTACGCACCTTGTAATACATCACGACTGCCTTTCACCGAATTTTCAATGTCGGGCATCAACACATTGCGTTTGTTGATAGCTTCTTCAGATTGTTTTTTCAGATCCTGAGCCTGCTTGTCGAATGCAGCTGCCTGCGCTATTTTAGCTCCGTTATCACTCCATTTGTGCGACACCATGGCGTTGAGTGGTGAATCTGCACCCAGTTCGGTATGTTTTTTATATACCTTACCAGCTAAATCTATTAATTCTGTTGCGTTAGTGGGTATTTCTACCCGATAATTTGGGTTACTCATATAATCCTCCTTTTTTAAAATGTTTTTTATAGTATTTATTTACGCATGGTTCAAATTGAAAATTTAAAATACAATTGTTTTAAACAGTTTTTGGGTACATAAGTCCCGATATTCAATATTCAAGTTCCAATACCGGAAAATGAAGTCCCAATATTGAATCTGCGAGCTTCATTATTGAATATTGAAGTCCCGTACCCCGATATCGAAGTCCCGATATAGAGAAATGAAGTCCTGTACTTCAATATTGGAACTTCATTATTGAATATCCGGGCTTCAATATTGAATATTGGGACTTAATTGTTGTGTATTGGGACTTATTTTCGCTAAAACGAAGTTGATAGATGCTAAAACCTCATCGGAAAACCCCTTCGGGCCGAAACCGATGCCTCGCGCGGGAGCTAAAAACATAAAAGTGCGAAGTCCAAACAAGGTTTGGGCTGACGCGGGGACGCATATAGTAGGTTGTAGCACGCTTTGTGTAGATGCCGGAAGTAGATTTTATCGGAAGATGATGGTAGATAAAATCTATGAAGGGTGTGTATGTCAGAAAAAGCCAGGTCATTTCGTCAAACAGTTACATCGGTACCTACACAGTGTAGTGATCGGCACGAATGGGGAAACAAATGGTTTTAAAAAGACAAAGATCAATGGGTTGTTATAATTAACCGCTGCAAATATATTAAATATTTCAGAAATAAAAAAGAATTTCAAAAATATTTTTCAGGATAAAAGATATTTTTCTCTTTTCGGCTATTTTTTTCTGTTTTCGGTGTTATTGTCGATCGATAATATTCAGATAGTCGCATTACAAAAGTAAGCTTTCAGATTGGTCAATGGGATGTCAGCCGTTAAAGCGAAACTGAATGTTCGAGAATAATTATACTGAAACTAAAATTGAGTCGGACTTTCGTCCACGGGCTGATTACTGATGGTGATACCAACTGCAATTTTGATCAAAAACAGGTAATGATCAGCAACCGTAAACTGGAAGTGGAACTAAAACCAACCGGAGGGTTTGTGGTGGTTTTGTAATTGGGAATAATTAGAAGAGTAGCTTTTCCAAAGTTTTGAACTTTGGAAAAGCTACTCTTTAATTGGAAAAGCTACTCTTTAAAAAAATCAGCCTCTTCGTACTGCTTCTACTTCTTCTACCGTTTTGGGTTTTACTTTTGTGCCCAGGCGACGTGGTCCGCTTTCGGTCATCATGTAATCTTCTTCGTTGCGGATGCCTCCGAATGAGCGGAACTTTTGTACTTCTTTCCAATTGATAAAATCGGTGAACAATCCTTTGCCCTGCCATTTGTCCATCAGTTCGGGGATAAAGTAAATGCCCGGTTCGATGGTAAATACGTGTCCCGGTCTGAGCGGTTTGGCAAATCGGAGCGATTTGAGTCCAAACTGTGTGCTCTTCGGTTCGCCATCATAGCCCACCCACACTTCGCCGAGGTCTTCCATATCGTGTACGTCCAGTCCCATCATGTGTCCGGTTCCGCAAGGGTTGAAAAGTGCATGCGCCCCTGCTGCCATGGCTGCTTCGGTATCGCCTTTCATCAGTCCGAGTTCTTTCATGCTGTTGGTGATCGAACGGCAAGCTGCCCAATGCACCTCCCGATAGGGTACATTCAGTGCCAATGCATCAATGGCTGCATAATGTGCTTTCAACTGCATTTCGTAGATCAGCTTTTGTTGAGCTGAGAAAGTCAGATCAACCGGAAATGTGCTGGATAAATCGCCGCAGTAATGACTTTCCACTTCGGCACCGGCATCGAGCAGAAAGAGATCGCCGCTTTTAAGCACATTACCGTGGTAATGGTTGTGCAGCGTTTGTCCGTTGATGGTAGCAATGATGGGAAATGATATTTCACCGTTTGCAGCATGAGCTATTTCGTGTACGCAGGCAGCAACCTGTGCTTCGGTTATGCCTGCATGCGCAAATTGCATGGCAGCTACGTGCATATCCACCGAAACATCCACTCCTTTTTCTATTTCGCGAATTTCTTCGTCCGATTTTATTTCGCGTTGGCTTACCACGGCACGAATCAGTTTGACTGACGACTTCGAGGCTATCTCTGCCGGATGAAGTCCCAGCAAATCCTGCAGCTTCAGTTTGTTTTCGGGACGGTAAGGAGGCAAAAAGTGAATCTCGCGTCCTTTCTTCTGAGCTTCGCCCAGCAGTTTGGCCAATTCGGCTGTAGGGTGCGACTCACCGATTCCACTTTGAGCGGCATAATCGCCTATAGTGGGCTGCGGTCCCATCCACACAATATCGTCGATGGTATAATCGTTGCCAAAAACAATCTGACGGTTATTATCGACATCAATCACACCTGCCAAAGCCGGAAAATCGATACCAAAGTAATATAAAAATGTACTGTCCTGACGAAAATGATAACCATTGTCGGCGTAATTCATCGGGCTTTCGTCGTTTCCCAGAAGCAAAACCAAACCGGAACCGATTTTTTCGGCCAGCGTCTTGCGGCGTTTAATGTAAGTTTCTTTGTTGAACATATCTTTTTGTCTTGTTGTAACTTTTCCAAAGTTTTAAACTTTGGAAAAGTTGTAAAATAATAAATATTTATGAATATCGGGAAAGCAAATGACTATAAAGATTCGTGTTCCGTCCGGTGAATAATCTCATTTTGCAGATCCAACCCTAAATCATTAAAGTAATCGCTATACCCGGCCACCCGTACTATCAGATTCCGGTATTTTTCCGGATGTTTCTGAGCATCGCGCAGTGTAGACGAGTCCACAACATTAAACTGGATATGGTGTCCGTGCATCCGAAAATAACTACGCACCAATCCCGAAACCTTTCGGATAGCGGTGTCATCTTCGAAGAAGTTCGGGCTAAACCGTTGGTTCAACAAGGTTCCTCCGGTGTGCAGATGGTCAATCTTAGCGGCCGATTTCACGACCGAAGTCGGTCCTTTTTTGTCCGATCCCTGCACAGGCGAAATACCTTCGGAAACCGGCAAGCCTGCTTTTCGTCCGTCCGGACTGGCATGCATCACACTGCCAAAGTACACGTGGCAAGTAGTAGGCAACAGGTTAATCCGGTACTCGGCACCCCGCGGACTCCGGTGTCCTTTTACTGCATCGTAATAAATATTGAACACATCCACCAGTTGCGCATCGGCTTCGTCGTCATCGTTTCCGTATTTCGGAGTTTTGTAAAGCAACTTGTACAGCAATTCGTCCCTGTTTTCAAAATTGCTTTCGAGTGCATTCACAAAGTCGGGCAAAGTTATGGATTTATCTTCAAAAATATGTTTTCTCAGCGCAGTAAGTGAATCGGTAATTGTTCCCATACCCACTCCCTGAATGTAATTGGAGTTGTAACGCGATCCTCCCTGAATATAATCCATGCCACGTGCCACACAATCGTCGATAATCAGCGACAGGAAAGGCGTGGGGATATGCGTCATGAAAATCTTTTCAATTGTATTGTTACCTATAACTTTTATGCGCAAAAAATGTTCAACCTGCGCTTTGAAAGCTTGCAGCAATTGCGCATAAGTGCTAAAGTCCGCAGCTTCTCCGGTTGGCAGTCCCAGCTGTTTCTGTGTACGGGTATCAAAACCGTTGTGCAAGGTAATTTCGAGAATCTTGGGTAGATTGAAATAGCCGCAAAGAATGTAACTTTCAGTTCCGAAAGCTCCGGTTTCCACACAACCGCTACAGCCTCCGTTACGCGCATCTACCAAATCCTTACCCTGATTCAGCAATTCCTGAATGATGGAATCGGTATTAAATATGGAGGGTTGACCAAAACCTGTTTTAGTGATTTTTACGGCCCGGTCAATAAAACTATCGGGATTCAGTTTGCTCAACTGGACCATGGAGCTGGGTTGCAACAAGCGCATTTCTTCAATTACATCCAACAAGATATAGGACATCTCGTTCACCGCATCGGTTCCGTCCGGCTTTACACCGCCCAGGTTAATCAAACAGAAATCGGTATAGGTACTACTCTCCTGAGCGGTCACCCCAATTTTGGGAGGCGACGGGTGGTTGTTGAATTTCACCCAGAATGATTCGAGCACTTCCACCGCCAGATTGTGTGTGAGCGTTCCGGCTTCGGTCTCGGCTTTGTAAAACGGATAAAGATGCTGATCCAGTCTGCCGGGGTTAAACGAATCCCAGGGATTGAGTTCCGTAACCACGCCCAGATGGATAAACCAGTAGTGCTGCAATACTTCGTGGAAAGTAGCCGGAGCATGAGCCGGTACACGTCTGCATATACGCGCCATTTCAGTCAGTTCGGCTTTGCGGGCACTGTCTTTTTCAAGAGTAGCAAGTTCCTCCAGCTTATCGGCATGCCGGTTGGCAAACAGGATAATGGCTTCGGCTGTAATCTTCATTGCCTTGAGCTCCTCTTTCTTGTCGTAAGCCAGGGGATCGGTTATAAAGTCAAGTGCTTTGAGACTTTCCTCTATATCCTGTATAATATCAAGCATTCCCTTTTGGTAAATCTTGTATCCGGCCACTGTATGGCCCGGTGCACGTTGCTCCATAAACTCGGTGAATATGCCGGCACCGTAAGCATCCTTCCATTCATCGGTCATAGCCTCCATCATGCGGTCGCGGTTGGACCGACCGGTCCAGAACGGAATAATTGTTTCGCCAAAAGCACTGCGGGTATCTTCATCTACACGAAACCAAACCTTTTCGCGCGAGTTCAGAATCTCCAGATCCTCCAACGAGTGAACGGTAATTTCCGGATAAGTAGGTGTAGCCTTCGGCGCAGGACCACGTTCGCCCACGATCAGTTCCAGATCATTAATACAAATACTTTTATTCGCCAAAATATAGTGAAATGATTTGGCGCGCTGCACAGGAACGGAATCACCGAAAGCCAGGTGATTCTTGTAAAATTCAGTAATCAATAAGCCTCGCTCTGCAGAAATACTGTTGATAGCATTGAGGCTTTGTTCGCGGAGTTGTTGAATTCTGGGAGTCATATGATTGTTGTTTTAGTTAGTAGAACTTTTCTAAAGTTCCAAACTTTGGAAAAGTTTTACGGTTAGCCACCAATTTTCACGTCGAAGCCTGCTTGTTCAAACAGTTTTTGTGCTTCGAGTAAATCAGTTTTAGTTACTGTTTTCAAATCTTTAAGTGAGTTGTTTATTCCAAACCGTTCGTATTTATGCGAAGCAGTATTGTGGTAAGGCAATAAGTCTACTCCCTCCACCCGTTTGCTCAGCGAACACAAATACTCCAGTGTCCGACGAATGTTCGTTTCGGTAAATGTAATTCCGGGAATCATGGGCAACCGAATGCGTACTTTTTTACCGGAATCGAGCAAGCGATGCAGGTTTTCCAGAATCAGTTTGTTGGAAACACCGGTGTAGGTCCTATGCAAGTCATCGTCCATCAGCTTCAGATCATACAAAAACAAATCGGTGTGGCGGGCCACCTTCTCCAGTGATTCCCATTGGGCAAAACCCGAGGTATCCACCACCGTATGCATCCCTTCGGCCTGACAGCTCGCAAGAATTTCTGTAAGAAATAGGTGCTGCAGCAAAGGTTCACCTCCCGAAAAGCTTACTCCTCCATCCGACTCTTCCATAAAAACCTGTTCCTTGCGCAGTTCTTTCATCACCTCCTCCACAGTCATTTCCGATCCGACCGTCTCGTCTTCGGTGAAAGATTTATCACCAATTCGCACTGTTTTAGCAACAGAGCATATAGCCGTACTCATGCTTTCGGGATTATGACACCAGCGACACGAAAGCGGACAGCCTTTGAGAAAAACCGTTGTACGAATGCCCGGACCATCGTGTACGGCAAAACGTTTTATATCGAAAATAGTAGCCATGTAACAAGACTTAGCCCCTAAAAGGGAGATAAATGAAAAATAGAAATGGAAAACTTTGCAGGAAGTGCGGAAAATCCTGTTGTAGCACTATAGAAGAGGAATCTTTGCTTACGTGCTTTTTGAAACGGACTCCGGGAGGTATCTCTAAATCATCCAACACTCATACAAACCCTTACCGGATTTGTGGAGTATATTGCCGAGGTATTTGGATGAATAGCCCATTTTAGATGAATGAATTGATTTCGGGCGCTAAGTTATAAAAAAAATTGAAAGTGTATATTCTCAAACACGGATTTCTATTACAATTTCTTATTCAATTTTATCGGGTAGCTCTTTGATTGTATTGATGCGGTTGGAAGTATGATGCAGTTTGGTCAGAAATTCATTAATCTTATCCAGATAATCGATCAAATAATCGGGATGAAGTTTCTTTGTCACAAGGCTAATCAGCTTTTTCAATAACAGCCCTACTTTATAATCGTAGCCCGCAATCCTTTCGCCAAACATCCGGGAGTAAGTTGAGAATTGAATTTCCAATACATACAGAATTAAATCGGCTTCCAGTTTTTTACTTTTTGTTTCAACCGTAAACTCGGTTATCCGTTTTGTACAGGCATTGAGTTTTTTTACATGCTGCTTGAGTTCCGTGCTGCCTTTGAATTCTTTTTGGCACAACCGGTCAATATCTTCTCTGGCTTCTTCGAACAAAGTTTGTTCTCCTCCCTCTTTATCCAGAAAATTTACAAGCAGGAATTCGTAATTATAGCGCTTAGCCGATAATTTAAGCACTATATCCACCAACTCTTTTTTTGAGAGTTCGTTCACCTGTTCTTTTAATATTGCTTTGTCTCGGGACATAAGAGTTCGTTTAGTTTTTTGATTGGCAAATATATGCAAATTTTGAGATTTTGTCTGTATCTTTGCACTCCTGTTTGGCAAAAGCTTTGATTGGTTAACCGGTTTACCCGTTATTTAGTTCGCTCCAATTAACCGGTAAGGTATTCAACCGACCAACCAATCAACTGATGAACCAATCAACCAATCAACCATCAACTAATTTTCAATATGACCAACTTTAAACGTACTACCGTTACCTCGGCTTTGCCTTATGCTAATGGTCCCGTACACATCGGGCACCTGGCAGGAGTTTATGTTCCTGCAGATATTTATGTGCGCTACCTCCGCTTGAAAGGCGAAGAAGTGCTCTTTATCGGCGGATCGGACGAACACGGTGTACCTATTACCATTAAAGCGAAAAAGGAAGGTGTTACACCACAAGACATCGTGGATCGTTACCACGGAATAATCAAAAAGTCGTTCGAAGACTTTGGTATTTCATTTGATATTTATTCCCGCACTACATCAAAAACTCACCGCGAACTGGCTTCCGATATTTTCAAAACCATCGAAAGTAAAGACGGCTTTATTGAAAAAACAAACGAACAATATTACGACGAAACGGCTCAACAATTCCTGGCCGATCGGTACATCACCGGTAAATGTCCTCATTGCGGTAACGAAAATGCGTATGGCGATCAATGCGAAGCGTGTGGAACTTCATTAAACCCTACCGACCTGATCAATCCGAAATCGGCCATCAGTGGTTCGGCTCCGGTTATGCGCGAAACCAAACACTGGTACCTTCCGCTTGATCAACACGAAGCATGGTTACGTCAATGGATACTCGAAGAGCATAAAGAGTGGAAACCAAACGTATACGGACAATGCAAAAGCTGGCTCGACATGGGCCTGCAACCACGTGCCGTAAGCCGTGACCTCGACTGGGGAATTCCGGTTCCTGTTGCCGGAGCCGACGGTAAAGTTTTGTATGTATGGTTTGATGCCCCTATCGGTTATATCTCGAATACCAAAGAACTGTGCGACAACCAACCTGATAAATACGGAAAATGGGAAAAATGGTGGAAAGACCCTGAAACCCGACTGGTTCATTTTATCGGTAAAGATAATATTGTATTCCACTGTATTGTTTTCCCAGCTATGCTGAAAGCAGAAGGTTCGTATATTTTACCGGACAATGTACCGGCAAACGAATTTTTGAATCTCGAAGGCGATAAAATATCTACTTCGCGCAACTGGGCAGTATGGTTACACGAATATCTTGTAGATTTCCCCGGAAAACAAGATGTATTGCGTTACGTACTTACTGCCAATGCTCCCGAAACAAAAGATAATGACTTTACCTGGAAAGATTTTCAGGCACGCAACAATAACGAGTTGGTAGCCATCTTTGGTAACTTTATCAACCGTGCATTGGTACTTACGCAGAAATACTACGACGGAAAAGTTCCCGGACTTGGCGAGTTGAATGATTACGATAAACAAACCCTGGAAGAATTTGAAAACGTAAAAGCGGATGTCGAAAAATTACTCAACAACTTCCGCTTCCGCGATGCACAGAAAGAAGCCATGAACCTGGCCCGCATTGGTAATAAATACCTGGCCGACACAGAACCCTGGAAAGTTGCCAAAACCGATATGGATCGTGTGTCAACCATTATGCATCTGAGTTTACAGATTGCCGCCAATCTGGCTATTGCTTTTGAGCCCTTCCTTCCGTTTACTTCGGCCAAGCTGCGCACCATGCTTGGCATTAGCTCATTCAACTGGAAAGACCTGGGTAAAATAGACTTGCTGAAAGCCGGAGCTGAACTCGGAACACCCGAACTGCTTTTTGAAAAAATAGAAGATGAGGCTATGGAAGCGCAGGTTCAGAAACTGCTCGACACGAAAAAAGCCAACGAAACAGCCGCTTACAAAGCTGCTCCGGTAAAAGAAAATGTTGCTTTCGAAGATTTCATGAAAATGGATATTCGTGTGGGCACTGTGCTCGATTGCCAAAAGGTTCCTAAAGCCGATAAGTTGCTTCAGTTCCGCATTGCCGACGGTTTGGAGGAACGGACGATCCTTTCGGGTATTGCACAACATTACCCCAATCCGGAAGAATTGATCGGTACGCAGGTTTGTTTTATTGCCAACTTCGAACCGCGTAAACTTCGTGGGGTGATGAGTGAAGGCATGATTCTATCGGCCGAAGATGCCGATGGGAAACTGGTACTTATACAACCCAAAGTAGCAGTTACGAATGGGGTGGAAGTGAAATAAAAATAAAAACTTTAAAAAAGTTGAAAGCATCTGTAGAATAATATCTATTGATGCTTTTTTTATTGGTTTCATTTCTACTGATTTTGTATATTTGCACACAACAGATATTCAAAGTTAAATAGTTTTGGATATTGCAAGATAAATAATATTTAATATGAATATAGAAGGATTACGTGAATATTGTCTGAGTCTGAGAGGAACAACAGAATCTTTTCCTTTCGATGAAATGACTTTGGTGCTTAAAGTTCAGGGAAAAATGTTTGCCCTGATTCCGTTAGATAATCCGGAAACTCAAATCACATTAAAATGTGACCCCGAAAGAGCTATAAGCCTACGCGAGGAATACCCGGCCATAGTTCCGGCCTGGCATTTCAACAAAAAACATTGGAATACCATAATAATTGATCCATCCATTTCAAAAACGTTACTGTACGAGCTTATACAACATTCTTATGTACTTGTAGTGGCAGGTTTGCCCGCAAAGCTTCGGGAAGAACTCAGCTTATAATTCTCTCTTTCTCTGCGTCGTCTGATTAATTAAGCTTTTTCGGATTGTTGCTTATGCAATTTCTGCTTTTCTAAATAAATGGAGATTATTGCTGAGTTTTTAGGATAAAACATAAGAGATGTATTGCTTAATATGGCTACTTTCGCCGGAAAATAATATTCAACAAAAAATAAAAATGAAAGAGTCCATTCTTATCGACCTGATACAAAATATAGCTTTACTACTTGCTTTTAGTATGCTGTATGATTATTTCTGGACGCGACATGAAAATATGAAAAATATTTTCTATAAAGTAGGTGCCGGAGTAATGTTGGGACTTGTTGGAATCATCCTGACCTCAACTCCATGGACATTTAAAGAAGGTGTTATTTTTGATGCCCGATCGATAATTCTATCCATTTCGGGTTTGTTTTTTGGAATTATACCCACTTTTTTGGCGATGATTATTGTTGGTCTCTTTCGAATTTATCTTGGAGGGGATGGTATGTATATGGGCGTTGCAGTTGTTGTTAGCTCCTCCCTGATTGGTATGGTCTGGCGGTACCTTCGACCACAATGGAGACAAAATAATTTATATGAGTTGATTGGTCTGGGACTTCTGGTTCATATTATTATGCTCGGTTGTACGATCTTTTTACCCATTCAGATAAGAGTTGAGACTTCCAGCAATATTGCATTCGCATTGTTTACTCTTTATCCGCTTGCGACCGTTTTACTTGGAAAATTAATGATTAGGCAAGCGGACAACTGGGAGAACAAAAAAGCCTTAGACATTAGCGAAAAGCGATGGCAATATGCGCTTGAAGGCGCCGGAGACGGAGTTTGGGATTGGAATCCACAAACAGGTCATATATTCTTTTCTAAGCGATGGAAATCTATGTTGGGATATGATTCCAATGATATTGACAATAATGTTCATGGATGGCAGGATTTATTGCATGAGGAAGATCGGGATCGGGTTCTTGATGTTGTGGCTAAATTTTTGGCAAAAGAGAATGAGTTACTAGAGGTAGAGCAACGGTTGAGATGCAAAGACGGTACTTATAAATGGATACTGTCAACAGGTAAAATACTAACATTAGATAAGGTTGGAATGCCGATTCGTTGTATCGGGACGCACAAAGATATTTCCGATCGAAAGGAAAAAGAATTGTTGTTAGTTCACGAACGTTTTTTGATGGATTCATTGATGGCTTTTACTCCGGAAAGTATCTTTTTTAAAGATTTGGATAGTCGGTTTATACGTGTAAATAATGCTTCTGCGCAGAGCATGGGATTTGAAACTCCGGAAGAAGTAGTCGGCAAGACGGATTTTGATATATATTCTCACGACTATGCCTGTAAGACTTTTCAGAATGAGCAGGATATAATTCGGACTGGGAAGTACTTAAATGAAGAAGAACAAGGAAATTTACAGGATGGTACCGAAACATGGGGGATTACCCATAAAATGCCACTTCGCGATTTAAGAGGAAATGTTATAGGAACATTCGGATTGTCAATTGATATTACTGAGCGAAAAAAAATAGAACAAGCTCTGAAAGAGAGTGAGGAGTATACAAAGTCTATTCTCACGGCTATTCCTGATTTAATATTCATTTTAGATTCAAAGGGTATTTTTCTCGACTTTAAAACGGAAAATGTTGACAATCTGGCGTTACCATTTGAGGATTTTATAAATAAAGCGGTGTTAGATGTTTTTCCAGACTCTGTAGGCGTAGCATTAATGAATACGATAGATACGGCAATAAAGGAGCAAACAACAATGTCTGTAGAATATGAAATGACTCTAAAAAATGGAGTTAATACTTTCGAAAGTTTTGTATTGCCTTTTGGAGAGGAAAAAGTCATTGCCATGGTACGCAATATCACAAAGCGTAAGTTGGTCGAAGAGGCATTAAAAAATTCGCAAGAGCAATTAAAAAAATTTGCGGCCCATTTACAAAATATTCGGGAAGAAGAACGGGTTATGTTGGCCCGAGAGATTCATGATGAATTAGGACAAATGCTTATTGCTCTAAAAATAGACATGGGGATGTTCAAACAGAATGTTATCAAGAGTGTGAAGGCTGAAGAACTGGAAAATGTAACAGTGAATTTTGAGCAGCTTTATGCTCTTCTTGATACTACAATTAAGACTACCCGTAAAATTATGACAGGACTAAGACCTGAACTGCTTGATTTGGTCGGTCTGATAGAAGCTTCACGGTTGTATATTAAAGAGTTTTCCGAACGATATAAAATAGAATGTAAGGTCGATTGTCCTGTAAAAGAGTTGGACTTTGAGTCGCAGCAATCAATCGCATTATTCCGAATACTTCAGGAAGCCTTGAGCAATGTGGCTAAACATTCGAAAGCAAAAGAAGTGATGATTTCGCTAAATATTATTGATAATAAAATAATCTTAAAAATAGCTGATAACGGCATCGGAATAGATCCAAATCATAAAGCCCGATGCGATTCATACGGGCTTATTGGTATGCGGGAAAGGATCTATTTACTTAATGGCAGCCTGACTATTTCTAGTGAACCGGGGCATGGAACTACCATTGCTGTAGAGATACCTGTGTTTGAGGTGCCTAAAAATTAGTTGTGGGCTCTGTTAGTCTGCAATAGGAAATCCAAGCAGATCGAGTAATTTTTCATTTAGCCGTCTGTTCTGTCCTTTGTACGGATGGCAGTGAATATGTATAGCTGGATTGAAGTTCATTTCAATGATAGCATAATTAACGTCGGTGGCTTCCTGTGTGTAATCAGGAATAATCATATCGAGTCCGGTAATTTTCACGTTTAATGCCTGAGCTGCCTTAATTGCAATTCTTTTATAGGAATCCGGAATGTCGTCTGTAAAGTCAATGCTGTCGCCACCGGTGCTGATATTTGAATTCTCACGTAGATACACTGTTTCGTACATGCGTGGAATGTAATCGAAATCCTTGCCCTGAGCATTTAAGAACATCATTTCGGCTTCACCCAGTTGAATCTTTTCCAACGGGGTATGATAACCTTTTCCACGTAGCGGGTCTTTGTTCTTTTCCACCACAAGCTCCCGGATGCTTAGCATACCATTGCCGGTTACATTTGCCGGAACGCGGTGCAGAATGCCAACCACTTCATCGTTCATTACAAATATCCGAAACTCTTTGCCTTCAATGAATTCTTCGATAAGAATGCTCGAATCATTATCAAAAGCAATGTCTATAGCTCTTTCAAATATGGTTGCATCTGCATTGTTTTTGATAATGGTAATGCCCAAACCGAAATTAGTAGATTTGGGCTTAATCACCACTGACTTGTTTTCGAAATAGAGAAAATCAGCTTTTGCAGTCAGCCTGTCTGTATAATCCAATCCTTTGGGAACGCGAATGCCGTGTTCATTCAGGATCAGTTTGGTTACCACTTTATTTTCCATAGCCAGGATGCTGGCATAGTTATCCAGTGATGTTTTAGTTGCCTGACAAAGGTATTGAACGTTATTATCCCGTTTTAGTCGAATAAAATTCTCCTTTTTATCCAGAATGTCGAACCTAATGCCGCGGCGTACAGCTTCGCGAAGAACTAATTGGGTTGAAAGCTCCATATCTTCCAGTCCTTTGAAGTTGTAGGTGTTTCGCTTGGTGTCTTCAAAGTAGGCCTGAGCTTTCTCCAGATAAAAGGGAATATATCCTTTTTTGTCTGTGCTGTTTAATATCTGCCGAACAATTCTTTGTTCCGGGTGCTTCACCATTTCTAAGCAATACGCTAATGCATTAAAGCAGCCTGTATCCTCAATGCAGAGCTTAGCATACAGCCTTTGCATGTCGAGTAGTATTCTTTCTGCTTCATCCCATGCATTTAAGCCTGAGCCGGATATGGTTGCTAAGTCGATCTCGCTCTTTAAGCCGTATAGCGAAATATTCCGGTAGTTAGTGTTTGCAATAGCCTGGTGATTTACCGAAAAATCGTCCGGTTCGTCGGTTAGTAATCCATAAATCACCATCCAGTGGAGGAAATAGAGCATTTCGGGCGTAGCGCCAACCTTGCTCAGCGGGTTAATATCGATAAACCTTAGCTCTGTGTAAGATATTGCTTTTGATTTGTTGAGATATTTGGGTCTCACGGATGCATACAGCTCTTTTGCGGCAAGTAGTTTATTCTCTGCCACCATGCTATCTATACTCTGAAGATAAGCGCTGGTGCTACTATAATCCGGATAAAGCTCTTCAAGATTTCCGTAACCAAAGCAGCTGTTGCGAAGGGATAAACCACGGGTTTTGGTACATATATGAACCGGAAAATTCTTACATTTCAATTCAAAGCTGTTATCTACAATGGGACTCGCACCAAATATCAGGACATAAAGCCATCTGTTGCGCAATACTTGGCGGGTAATTTTCAAGTATATTCCATCCTGAAATTCATCAAAAGGCATATTTTGTCCGAAGTTTTGATACAGCACATTCAATAAGTTTTCGTTCAGCGAAATGTTGAAATGGATACCCGAAAGAGTCTGTTTCTTACGTCCGTACTTCAAAGCCAGATTTTGCCTGTACTCTTCATCTTTTTTACCTATAGCAGAATAATGCGAAATAGGAATGCTTTCTTCATTGAGTAGGATGGGGGGCATGCTTTGAGGCCAAAGTAATTCGTCGGGTAGTTCCGTACTGACTATGTCGTGTATTGCTTCCAGAAATCCCAATGCCTGTTTAATGTCGGGCAGAGGAGGAGTGATCATTTCAACCTGACTTTCAGAGAAATCTGTAGTGATGTAAGGGTGCTTGAGTTTGTCGCCAAATGCAGCCGGATGCGGAGTCTGGGAGATTACCCCTTGTTTGTCGACGCGGATATTTTCTTTTTCAATACCAAATAATCCTTTTAGCCAAACATTGCCTTTTGGGAGAGATTTATTGCTCGTAAAATTCAGATTCAATTTCATATACTATTTCAAAAAAATAAGCTTTTGGGTGGGTTTATTACTGTTTTTAAGTAGCTACAAGTAAATAATTACGAGTTACAAGACTGTTTATCCGCATCTTGTTTCCTGAAAACAGATCACTAAATACTATTGTTCACTTAAATCGTCGGTTATATTCTGCTTGCTGCATCCAGACTCTTCCCTTTCCAGTCTCTCGAAGAATTTATTCAGCTTCGAGAGTGCTTTTGAAATAGATGAGTTGCATAGGCAATAATTGATTTTAAGTCCATCTATTTCGCCGCTTATCAGCCCCATATCTCTCAATTCTTTTAGGTGCTGCGATACAGTGGTGCGGCTCAATGGTAACTGGTCCGATATGTCGCCCGATATGCAGGTTTTTGTTTCTGCCAGATACTTCAAAATGGCCAGTCGTGCAGGATGTGAGATTACTCTGGCAAAGCAAGCCAGATCTTGTAGCTCTTTGTCAAATACTTCCGGTTTACTCATCGTTAATCATTTTATGTCGTAAATGTACGACATAGTTTTTAGTCTGACAAAATTTACAGCCTGAAAGTTCCTTTGAGCTTGATCTTTTTTATCTCTTTTGGTGTAAAACAAAAGCGGCATTGAGGAATTAGATATAACTTTGTGAGGCAGCTTGATCTTTTGTTGCTCCAAAGTGGCTTTTATCAATAAAATGAAGAATCATTGTTGTTCTATAAATATTTGTTATATAGTTAGTTGAACCTATTTTGCCGAACATTCATAATCAATAATAAAAGAAATAATCGTTTTCGATGTTATGTTTTCCCCCATTCAATCGTCAATCTATTAAATGAGTCAGGAACGATTTAAGGCAGAGATACTGCCCATACGCGATAAGTTATTCCACATTGCGCAACGAATACTTGTGGAAGAGCAGGAAGCAGAAGATGCCGTACAGGAAGTTCTTCTCAAGCTTTGGCATACGCGTGATTCGTTAGACAGGTATGATAGTCCGGCTGCCTTTGCAACAACGGTGACAAAGAATCATTGTCTGGACAGGTTGAAAGTGAAGAACAGGCAGGATTCGTTAGATGACTCGTATAACGCACGTGCAGACACCGATAATCCTTACCTGGAGCTCGAACGAAGAAATACAGAAGAGGTTCTGCAGAAGATTATTGAGAATCTGCCACCCTTGCAACAGGCCATTATCAAAATGAAGGATATGGAGGAGTATGAAATGGACGAGATTGCCGAAATTACCGGTACCAATGTGGAGGCAGTGAGAGTTAATTTGTCGAGAGCCCGAAAAAAGGTTCGTGAGGAATATCTAAAATGGACAACAGTATGAGAATAAAGATAAATAGTAGAATAAGCAATGACGAGGCCGATGGCTTAATAGAAAAATATTACGAAGGGTTAACCACCGGCGATGAAGAGAGGCAGCTGAAGGCGTTTCTTTCGAGACGGGATTTGCCAGATAAATATAAGCCGGAGCAGGCTATTTTAGGCTATTTCGACCGTAAAGTTCCGAAAAAGCATGTCAGCCTTCTTCCGTATATTCGTTGGGCAAGTGTGGCGGCTGTAGTTGTTTTAGGCCTGTTCTGTATACAGCGGTTTACAGCTGATAATAGAGCCAATTATGCATTTATAGATGGTCATAAAGTAAGCAATATGCATACCATAAAGTCTCAGGCTTTGGCATCCCTGATGGATGTTTCTTCGTCGACGAACGAAGTGGAGGAAGGTTTTAAAAGTCTGAACGAAAATGAATCAATTGAGCAGCAGCTCGACGTGTTTTCATCTACAGAGAAGTAAAAAATAAAAAAACATAGAAATGAGATCAATAAAAAAGTATTTTATCCTGATGCTACTGGTCGGATTTGTGGCTGTTCCGGGTCTGAAAGCTCAGAATGACTTGCAAATCAGCAAAGTGTTTGATCAGTATGGTGAAAGAAAAGGGGTTGTGATGGTCGAATTGACAGATGAAATGTTAGATGGCTATGATTTCTCTCTTTTCAAAAGTATAACCATTAAGAATAACCCTACTGCGGCCGACTTTATCCGAAAATGTCTTCAGAAAGACCAGGTCGGAGCCAAGAAGGTGAAGCAGGTAGTTGCAAATGGAGTTCCTACATCTATCTACCTCCAGCTTCCACGCAAAGGGCAGCTCTATAGGCTGATCTTATTCAACGAAGTGCTTAACGCAGAGCGTAAAATAACACTCATCTATATTGAATCGAAAAATGATTCGGAAGATGTACTGAAATTAATATTAAAGAAAAAATAAATACAAACAATTAATAATTAAGAGCAATGAGAAAGTATAGTTTACTACTGTTGGCAACCTTTTTAGGTGTGTTGTCTTTGCATGCCATTGAGCCGACCCGAAATGATACCACAGTTCGTTTTAATAAAAAGGTAATTCATTTGGAAGATAGTATTGGCCAAATGAAAGTAAAAGTCCTCGATTCCGATTCGCTACCCTATAAGCCTATATACGAAGGGGTTTTTAGTGATGGGAAGAGTTACGAAAAATGGACGGTGATGGAAGCTGTTGGCCTTCAGATTCCGTTTTTGAATAAACCAAGTCGGAAACATAGCCGTAGTTATTCAATGGAGCCACACTGGGCTGGCATCGGAGTTGGATTCATAAACATCGTTGATCATAATTTTAAAATGAACAATATAGCCGGAGTGTCGTTAAAAGCAGAGTCGTCCAAAGAATTCTTTGTGAATCTGATCGAAAAGATTCTGCCTATCTATCACAACAATCTGGGTCTGACTACAGGTATTGGGTTCGATTGGCATAATTATGTTTTAGATATGAATAAACATCTGCTTGAAAAGGACGGGGTTACAAACGTGTATGATGCTCCGGCAGGTGTAACTTATGACTTTAGCCGACTTAAAACATTCCACATCACTATACCTTTACTGCTTGAGTGGCAACCTACTTTTGGGCGCAATCATAATGCTTATGCCTCCATCGGTGCAATTGCAGGGATAAATACATACGCTGCATATAAAATTAAATACAAAGATGCCAATGGAAATACGATGTCGAGTACCGAAAGTAAAGGTCTCAACACTGCACCCCTCTCATTCGATTTGTATGGGCAAATGGGTTACGGATCATTCAGTGTGTATGCCAAATACTCGCCTACCAGTATTTTCCAATCCGATAAAGGACCTGACCTAAGGGCAGTTTCACTCGGATTGATGCTGAATTTCTAAATCCGTATCCAATGTCATTTACATAAGAATTCGTGCACAGCATACACGGATTTTACAGAACCTATAAAGTTGATGTCTAAACTCCGTCGGAGCGGCATTATAGTATCATTAAAAATTCAACCCATGAACCATTGAATTCGAAAATTCAATGGTTCATGGGTTGAATTTAGTTTTTTGCGCTGTTGCAGTTAATCATTATAAATGTATTTATGCTGCACATGAATGATCGGGTACAGGGTGAGGTCATGATAAACGAAGAATATATTTCCAACGGTAGACGAGCGGTTGATCAGCGGTAGATGAATGGTAGATATTCGAAGAGATGATAGACGAATAATAGACCAAAGATGAGTGCTTGTTTGACCTAAAACATTTCTTACAGCCATTTTTGCTGCTTGGCGGAAGTAGATATTATTCATTTTGATGTAAACAAAAGCAGAGTACGGAAGATTTTACCGAAAAACAGCAATCTAATTTTCTTTTATTTAAAAAAATCACTACATTTGTTCCTTTAATCAGTAGTACCTAATAACAAAAACTGTAGAACATGAAATTCATAGTATCAAGCACCGATCTTTTGAGCCATTTACAAGCCATTAGTCGTGTAATAAACAGCAAAAATTCATTGCCCATTCTTGATAACTTTCTGCTCCAGCTCGAAGGTAATAAGTTAACCATGACTGCTTCGGATATTGAAACTACCTTGATTACCTCAATGGAAGTTGAAACCGCTGAAGGGACAGGGAAAGTAGCAGTAGCATCGCGTTTATTGCTCGATACATTGCGGGAGTTTTCAGAACAACCGCTTACATTTACGATTAATGAATCCAATTTGGCTATGGTAATTACTTCCGCCAATGGATCTTATAACTTTATTGGTCAAAACGGGGACGAATATCCACGCATGCCTCAGTTGCAGGATGATGCACGCTCATTGGTTTTACCCGTTGCAACTCTTTCAAACGGAATATCAAAAACTCTTTTCTGTACGGCCGATGATGAATTGCGTCCGGTAATGAATGGGGTGTTTTTCGATATCACCAGCGATAGTCTTACCTTAGTGGCAACTGATGCTCATAAACTTGTACGTTATAAAACGTCACATACTTCGGCTTCGGTGGAAGGTGAAGAAACGGTAAACTTTATTTTGCCTAAGAAACCATCTACGATGCTTAAAAATATTTTGCCCAAAGAAAGTGGTGAAGTAGAAATTCGTTTTGATAGCAAAAATGCTCATTTTAAGCTAGCTAACTATACCATGATTTGCCGTCAGGTGGAAGGGCGTTATCCAAATTATAACGGAGTGATTCCAAAGAATAATCCACTTAAAATTATTATTGATCGGGTAACTCTGCTGAATGCTTTAAAACGTGTTTCTGTTTTTGCTAATCAGGCCAGTAACCTGGTGAAGCTGGCTTTCAATGCTAACCAGATTCATATTTCGGCGCAGGACATTGATTTCTCTATATCGGCCGAAGAAACTATTAGCTGTCAGTTCGATGCCGATCCTATTAAGATAGGGTTCAAGTCATCTTTCCTGATCGAAATTCTGGGAAACATCAATGCTTCCGATATTATTTTCGAACTGTCGGATGCTTCGCGTGCAGGTTTAATTCTTCCGTTTGAAAATGAAGAAAATGAAGAGATTTTAATGCTGTTGATGCCTATGTTGCTCAACGATTAAGAGTCTGTTCTAAACGTCGGAAATCAAACTATTTATATTGTCAAAAGCCTAAGGTCAACCTGTTTTGCCCTGGGCTTTTGATTTTTTTCAATATTTCAATTAATTATATCAGCCACTGGCTACTCATTCCATGAAACTCCAATTAAAAAATCCTATTGTTTTTTTCGACCTTGAAACTACTGGTACGAATATAGTTTCCGATCGGATTCTCGAAATCTCTTACCATAAAGTGTTGCCAAACGGGCGGGAAGAAACGAAGACTATTCGCGTAAATCCCGAAATGCATATTCCCGAATCTTCTTCGGCTATTCATGGTATCTTTGATGCCGACGTGGCGGATTGTCCGACTTTTAAAACGGTAGCAAAGGAAATTATGCGCGATATTGAGGGCTGCGATTTGGCCGGGTTTAACTCCAACAGGTTTGATATCCCGTTGTTGGCCGAAGAGTTGCTGCGTGCCGATGTGGATGTTGACTTAATGAAACGTAAGTTTGTGGACGTACAGGTTATATTCCATAAAATGGAACAACGGACCTTAAGTGCTGCCTATAAGTTTTATTGCGATAAAGATCTTGTAGGAGCTCACGGCGCTGAGGCTGATACACTGGCTACTTATGAAGTGCTGAAAGCTCAATTGGATCGTTATCCGGAGTTGCAAAACGATATTGATTTTCTGGCTAAATTTACCACTCAAAGTAATAATGTTGACTTTGCAGGACGTATTATTTACAACGACAAAGGAGAAGAAGTCATAAATTTTGGGAAATATAAAGGCCAGAAGGTAACTGATGTGTTGAAAACAGACATGGGGTATTATGGTTGGATTATGAACAGTGATTTCTCGTTGCATACTAAAAAGGTGTTGACCAATATTAAGTTGCGCGACTTTAATAAATAATCGGTCTTTTTAATGATCGATGCCGAAACGGGTGGGAACAATGTTTTTACCCGTTTTTCGCTTTTATAACAGGAGTAATGGGTTTATGTGCTAAACTATTAAAAATGGCTCAAATAACTTTTCCCAAATTCATTTGGCATGGTCATTGTTGCTTTCCCGTCGCTTAGGATACCATTTTAAACTCCCATGAAAACGCTGCTATTTGCTTTTGTTATTTCTCTGACCCTGACTGTACCAATGTCAGGTCAGGATAATGCAGCTGTTCCTCAACGGTCGCCTGAACAAGAGGCTGTTAAACAAACGGAGCGACTTCAGCAGGAATTGAATCTTACCCCCGACCAGGCCAAGCACATTTATGAAATAAACCTCCGATATGCTCGTGAACGTCAGATTTCGAACAAACGAGCTGAAGCATTGGTACGTATGAAGAATAAAAACAGCGAAATTCAGCAGGTGTTGAACCATGAGCAGAACGAAAAATTGCAAACTAAACGCTACGAACGTACCAGCATTCAGATGCAGAACCTGAATCGAAATATGTCTACCGGCTCGTCGGGATTCAGATCTTCACAGGATTTTCATAACGGTCCTCCGGCCACTAACAACAATCGTCCGGTGAATCCGAATTTTCATAACCGGACACAGCCGAATCAAAGTATACGGAGAGGTTCTGCTCCGGGATCAGCTTCAAATCTTCGTTCTACTCAACGCCAAAATAATCCGACAACCACCCGTTCGTCGTCAACTCCGGTACGCAAAGCAGAGACACCGGTCACTACAAACCGAAAATAGAGTATGCCAAATCCCTATTTCAGCTTCAAACAGTTTACTGTTTATCACGATCAATGCGCTATGAAAGTAGGTATTGATGGGGTGTTGCTTGGTGTGTGGGCAGAGCTTGGCAGTGCCAAGCGGATACTGGACATCGGAACAGGAACCGGGTTGATAGCCCTGATGCTGGCACAGCGGAGCGAGTCTCACATTGTGGCAATCGATATTGATAATCACGCTGTTTTACAGGCTAGGGAAAACGTATGTAATTCTCCGTGGCCGGACAGAGTCGAGGTGTTTGAAAGTTCATTGCAGGACTTTGCGGCTTCTTCCTCGCTGCTTTTTGATCTGATAGTTTCCAATCCTCCTTATTTTGTAAACTCACAGAAAGCTCCTTTAGAGAGTCGTAGGGTTGCTCGCCATGCCGACACACTTACGCATGAAGAACTGATTGAGAATGCAATGAAGCTTCTGAATTCGCAAGGCCGGCTTTGTATTATTCTGCCTGTGAATGAAGGGCTACAATGTGTAAAATTTGCTCTGAGTTGCGGATTGTATTGCTCAAAACAAGTAATGGTTTATCCTAAACCGGATGTTGCGGCTAAGCGTTTATTGCTTGAATTCAGCTTGCAGAAGGCTGATACTGTAATCTCCGAGCTGACAATTGAAACAGGCGAACGGCATCACTACTCACCCGAATTCTGTGAACTGGCAAAAGATTTTTATTTGAAACTGTAGTCGGCAAGTAGTTAGGGTCTGCTGAAAAACCTTACATTTATTATCAATCAATATATTATCGTTATTTTTGTGTAACTAAATGCAAGGAAATATGAGATCATCCCGTAAAAAGCGTG